>Ga0102589_1000119_pt1 | contig 220918 bp, 181 predicted proteins | sample AraplaMF_Col_mLB_FD_76858 | JGI IMG/M metagenome (GOLD analysis project Ga0102589, IMG submission 76858) | Arabidopsis root microbial communities from the University of North Carolina, USA - plate scrape MF_Col_mLB | ecosystem: Host-associated > Plants > Roots > Endosphere | place: USA... | reverse complement strand
CTGACCAAGACATGATCTGTATCTATGTTGCGATCGGACAAAAAGAATCAACAGTTCGTGGACTTGTTGAAACTTTACGTAAGCATGGCGCTTTAGATTACACAATCGTTGTAACTGCACCTGCTTCATCTCCAGCTCCAATGTTATACTTAGCTCCTTTCGCTGGTGTAACTATGGGTGAAGAGTTTATGTACAATGGTAAACACGTATTAGTAGTATACGATGATTTATCTAAACAAGCGGTAGCTTACCGTGAGCTTTCATTACTATTAAAACGTCCTCCAGGCCGTGAAGCTTACCCAGGGGATGTATTCTACTTACACTCTCGCTTGTTAGAGCGTGCAGCTAAGTTAAATGATGAGCTTGGTGGCGGTTCATTAACTGCATTACCATTCATCGAAACACAAGCTGGTGATATCTCAGCTTATATTCCAACAAACGTAATCTCGATTACTGACGGACAAATCTTCCTACAGTCTGACTTATTCTTCTCTGGCGTACGTCCAGCGATTAACGCAGGTCTTTCTGTATCACGTGTTGGTGGTTCAGCGCAAACTAAGGCGATGAAATCAGTAGCAGGTACGCTACGTCTTGACTTAGCGTCATTCCGTGAGCTTGAAGCATTTGCTGCGTTCGGTTCTGACTTAGATAAAGCTACGCAAGCTAAACTTAACCGTGGTGCTCGTACAGTTGAAATCTTAAAACAAGGTTTACACAAACCTTTAAAAGTAGAAAAACAAGTAGTTAGTCTTTATGCTCTAACACGCGGTCACTTAGACAGCGTACCGGTTGAAGACATCACTCGTTTTGAAGAAGAAATGTTATCTTGGATGGATTCAAATGCTAAAGGTCTTTTAGATGCTATTCGTACAACTGGTAAATTACCAAACGAAGCTGACCTTAACGCTGCAATCGAAAGCTTTAAAAAGAACTTTGTTGCTTCTAAATAAGAAAGCAATTTAAATAACTGATATTGAAGGAACGAGCATTAGCTCGTCCTTCCTTTAACTGTTTACCAAAAGGTGGTGAAAACCTGTGGCATCATTACGCGATATAAAAACGAAAATTAATTCAACAAAAAAGACAAGCCAAATCACAAAAGCGATGGAGATGGTTTCTGCTGCGAAATTAAACCGTGCTGACCAAAATGCTAAGCAATTTGTTCCTTATATGGAAAAAATGCAAGAAGTAGTTGGAAGCATTGCGAAAGGTGTAAACAGTAGACATCCGATGCTAGTAACTCGTCCTGTTAAAAAGACTGGTTATATTGTTATCACTTCAGACCGTGGTTTAGCGGGTGCATTCAATAGTAATGTATTACGTGCTGTAACAAATACAATTAAAGAGCGTCATCGTTCAAATGATGAGTTTGCTGTTATTGTATTAGGTCGTGTTGGACGTGATTACTTTAATCGTTTAGGTTATCCAATCGTTGAAGAGGTTTTAGGTATTCCTGATCAACCTTCATTCGATGACATTCAAAAATTTGCTAATCGTACTGTTCAAATGTACTCTGATGGCATTTTTGATGAGCTATACTTATCTTACAACCATTTCGTAAGTAAGATTTCTCAAGAAGTTACTGAGAAAAAGCTTTTACCTTTAACAGATATTGACACAGGTAAAGCTACAACTAATTACGAATTTGAACCATCTGATGATGAAATCTTAGAAGTTTTACTGCCTCAATACGCAGAAAGCTTAATCTACGGCGCATTATTAGATAGTAAAGCAAGTGAGCATGCTTCTCGTATGACGGCTATGAAAAGTGCGACTGATAATGCGAAAGAAGTTATTAGTAAGCTTACTCTTCACTATAACCGTGCACGTCAAGCTGCAATTACACAAGAAATTACTGAGATTGTCGGCGGTGCAGCAGCATTAGGTTAATTCTGCCTTCAATGACATATAAATCGTTCGGCTTTTAAGGAAACAATGCTAGGAGGAAAAGCGATGAGCAATGGTATTATTACTCAGGTATTAGGACCAGTAGTAGACGTTAAGTTCGAAAACGGCCAATTACCACAAATTTATCATGCGTTACGTGTTCGTCAAGAAGCGGGCAGCGCAAATGAAGTTAACATTGATTTAACATTAGAAGTTGCTCTTCACTTAGGTGACGATACTGTTCGTACAGTTGCAATGGCTTCAACTGATGGATTAGTACGTGGAATGGAAGCAGTTAACACAGCTAAACCAATTTCGGTTCCAGTTGGTGACGCTACATTAGGACGCGTATTCAATGTATTAGGTGACAACATTGACTTAGACGAAGAATTAGGGGAAGACGTTCGTCGTGACCCAATTCACCGTCAAGCACCTAAATTTGAAGAATTAACTACAAAAGTAGAAATCCTTGAAACTGGTATCAAAGTAGTAGACTTATTAGCTCCTTATATCAAAGGTGGTAAAATCGGTCTTTTCGGTGGTGCGGGTGTAGGTAAAACTGTATTAATTCAAGAATTAATCAACAACATCGCACAAGAGCACGGCGGTATTTCAGTATTCGCTGGTGTAGGTGAGCGTACTCGTGAGGGTAACGACTTATACCACGAAATGAAAGACTCAGGCGTTATCAAGAAAACAGCGATGGTATTCGGACAAATGAATGAGCCACCTGGAGCACGTCAACGTGTTGCATTAACTGGTTTAACAATGGCTGAATATTTCCGTGATGAGCAAGGACAAGACGTGTTATTCTTTATCGATAACATCTTCCGTTTCACTCAAGCAGGTTCAGAGGTTTCTGCCCTATTAGGTCGTATGCCTTCTGCGGTAGGTTACCAACCAACTCTTGCTACTGAAATGGGTCAATTACAAGAGCGTATTACTTCAACAAACAAAGGTTCTGTAACTTCGATTCAAGCGATTTACGTACCAGCCGATGACTATACGGATCCAGCACCAGCTACAGCGTTCGCTCACTTAGATGCAACAACTAACTTAGAGCGTCGTTTATCTGAGATGGGTATTTACCCAGCGGTAGATCCATTAGCATCTACATCTCGTGCGTTAAACCCAGAAATCGTTGGAGCTGAGCACTATGAAGTAGCTCGTCAAGTTCAATCAACATTACAACGTTATAGAGAACTTCAAGATATCATCGCAATCTTAGGTATGGATGAGTTATCAGAAGAAGATAAATTAGTCGTAGCTCGTGCTCGTCGTATTCAATTCTTCTTATCTCAAAACTTCCACGTTGCGGAGCAATTCACTGGACAAAAAGGTTCTTACGTACCAGTTAAAGAAACTGTAAGTGGATTCAAAGAGATCTTAGAAGGTAAATATGATACGCTTCCTGAAGATGCATTCCGTTTAGTTGGACGCATTGAAGAAGTAGTAGAAAAAGCAAAAACACTAGTATAATATTTGTCTAATTGAAATCTCGTTCTATCATCAATTGATCATAAGAACTTGATTTGCTCACAAAGCTAGACAGGAGGAGTTAACTATGAAGACAATGAAAGTCAGTATCGTCACTCCTAATGGACCGGCTTATGAAGGCGAAACAGAATTCGTTAGCACGAAAGCAACTAGCGGTGAGCTTGGTATTTTACCTGGACACATTTCAACTGTGGCACCGTTAGCAACAGCACCTGTTAAAATTAAAACACCAACTGGGACAGAATTTGTTGCAGTTAGTGGCGGATTCATTGAAATTCGACCTGAAGCCGTTACAATATTGGCTCAATCTGCTGAAGTTTCAAATGCAATTAATGTTGAACGTGCAGTAGAAGCAAAAAAACGTGCAGAACAACGTTTAAATGAAAAACGTCCTGACACTGATATTAAACGTGCGGAACTTGCTTTACACAAAGCAATGAACCGTATAAACGTAGCACAATATAAGTAATTAGTTAAAAAGAGCCCTTAATGGGCTCTTTTTTATTTGCTTAAATTAAGTTAATTCTCATCCAATTGAGTTGAAATAATTCCATTACGGGAAATAATCAAAAGATGTTCTGCCATATATTTAGGTGAATAGGGCATGTCTTTTTCTAACCAGAATGAAATGACGCTTAGTGTTGCTCCTGAAATATAACTAATTAATAGGTCACCAGGGACTAACAAGTTCTTTTGTTTAGGTTGAATATAAGCTAATCCAGTTTCGAATGTTTTTTCTAAGACTGAATATAATTTACGTCTAAAAATATTTGGTCCTTGTTTTTTTAATAAAACCTTATAGAAATAGAAATTCTTTTCAAGATGTTCAAATAGATGGAGATAGGATTGAAATGCTATTTCATCCAGTTGTCCTGAAGTTCCATCGCTAGTCATTTCCACATTTTTTATACTTTGATCTAACTCTATTAATTTTTCACCAACAATTTGACGAATCATATGATACTTATCCTCATAATGACTGTAAAAAGTTGCGCGATTTACATTTGCTTTCTTTGAAATATCTTGTACAGTAATCTCCTCAAAATTACCCTCAGCCAATAATGAAATTAATGCGTCTTGTAAAAGTTGTCTAGTTCTTAATACACGTGGGTCTAATTTATTTTTAATCGACATTTCGAATCTCCTTTGTCGTTTAACTTAGTCTAAACTAACAGTAAATAAAAAATATGTTGTTTAAGCAACAAAATTGAGTTTTTTAACGGTTGAGTACGTTCCTAAATCAATTATAATTAAAAACTATGAGAAGTAAAACAACAAGGTGTTGTTTAGCTACTAGTAAAAAAATAAAGAGAGAATGAATAGATTTAGGAGGAATTTTATTTATGGGGAACATGAAGAAATTAGTATTAATTAATATAATCACTTTAGTCGTTTTAGTGGCAGGAGGAATTGGTGGTTATTATTATTATGATCAATCGACGAATTATGTAAAAACAGATAATGCAAAAATTGATGGTCAACAAATCGTTATTTCATCACCTGTTGCAGGAAAGTTAGAGTTATGGAATGGATCTTTCGGTAAAACATTTTCACCAAACGAATCGATTGGTAAAATCTTAGCTGCACCTCAGAGTTTAAACGACAAAGCTCATGAAGTTTCAGTATCTGTTCCAACATCTGCAACGATCGTTCAAACAAATGCAATTAAGGATCAATTAGTAGGAACTGGATCTACACTTGGTTATGCTTATAACTTAAATAACCTTTGGGTAACTGCAAACATTAAAGAAACTGAAGTAGAAGATGTTAAAAAAGGTCAAGAAGTAGATATTTATGTTGATGCATTTCCTGACACAACTTTAACGGGAACTGTTGAATTTGTTGGACTAACAACTGCTAATACATTTAGCTTATTACCATCTGGAAATGCGAACGCAAATTATACGAAAGTAGAACAGGTGGTACCTGTAAGAATTTCTTTAGATCATAATAAGTCATTTGACATTGTTCCAGGGATGAATGCTTCTGTTCGTATTCATAAGTAAGGAGGAATTACTATGTCTACAGGAATCTTACTAGCATATGGAGGGTTTAGCGTAATCGTTTTTTATATCGTTAATCGATTCATGTTAAAGACTAAAAACGATGAGACAAAGGTACAAAAGAATAAACAAGAACGTCGAGCAGACGAGAGTAATATAAATGAGAGAACTGAACGAGACAAAGAGGCTAAACCTGCTCAATCTCAATCAAGTGAACAATTAAGTTTTAGTATTGGAAAAGTATTAACTGTTTTATTACTTGGAATGTTCGTATCAATTTTAAATCAAACGTTAATTAATGTAGCGTTGCCAGCACTAATGGCAGATTTTAATGTCACGACTTCTACAGCACAGTGGTTATCTACTGGTTTTATGTTGGTTAATGGTATTTTAATACCAATCAGTGCTTATTTAGTTGATACATTTACTTACCGAAAATTATTCATCTTTTCGATGGTCTTCTTTACGATTGGGTCAGTCATTTGCGCGATTTCGGGTAACTTCCCAATAATGATGGTTGGTCGTGTCGTTCAGGCAGTAGGTGCAGGTATATTAATGCCTCTTGGTATGAATATATTCATGACAATTTTCCCGCCAGAGAAACGAGGCGCAGCAATGGGATTAATGGGTATTGCGATGATTCTTGCACCCGCAATTGGCCCTACTGTAACTGGATATGTTGTTCAAAACTATACTTGGCACATTCTGTTTTATGCTATGGCTATTATTGGTGTAATGACAATAATGTTATCATTATCTTGGTTTAAAATTAGTCGAAATCGTACGTTTCCAAGCTTAGATATATGGGGAATTGTAAGTTCTTCTATTGGTTTTGGGACTTTATTATATGGCTTTAGTGAAGCAGGTAATAAAGGATGGGATAGTGCAGAAGTTGTCATTTCTTTAATTACAGCTTTTGTAAGCTTAAGTTTATTTGTATGGAGAGAATTAACTGCGAAACAACCATTGATCAATTTAAGAGTTTTTAAGAATTTTGGCTTTTCTTATACATTATTAATTAACTTAATCGTAACTACTGCATTATTTGGAGGTATGATTCTACTACCTCTATATTTACAAAATATCCGTGGATTTACACCAATTGAGGCGGGATTATTATTACTTCCAGGCTCTCTAATTATGGGGGCTCTTGGACCAGTTACTGGTAAATTGTTTGATAAATATGGTATACGACCTTTAGCAATTTTTGGTCTATTAATCATGACATATACAACCTACGAGTTTACAAAACTATCGATTGATACTCCGTATTTAAAGATTATGTTTTTCTATACTGTTCGTTCATTTGGTATGTCCTTTATTATGATGCCAATTATGACTGCTGGCTTAAACAAATTACCTGTTAAATTAATTTCACATGGTACCGCAACTCAGAATACATTAAGACAAGTTGCTGGGTCAGTTGGAACAGCGATCCTAGTTACAATTATGACAACTCAAACGACTAATCACTTAGCTGATTATTCGAATTCAATAACAAGAACTAACCCATTCATAACTGATTGGGTACAGCATGCAGGAACGCAAATAGCTAGTACAAGTGGATTAGCTCCAAGCCAAGGTGGTTCTTTGGCAGTTACAATGTTATATAGTCAAGCTTCTAAATTGGCCGCTATTAACGGAATAAACGACGCATTCATCTTTGCGACAGTATTATCTTGTTTAGCGTTAGTCCTTTCATTTTTTATGGGAAGTACGAAAAGTAAAAAGTTTGCGAAACCACAAGCTAAAAATCATCAGAAACAGTCATCAGAAACGATTGCATCATAAAATAGCCAGCTCATGATAGAGCTGGTTTTTTTTCGACAATTAAACCTTTTTGCAATATTGTGGAAATGTGAATAACTTTCTGTGGATTTGTGGATAACTTCTATTCTGATATAAAATGTAAATAATTACATAAGATTATATAAGAGTTAGGTTTTTATAAGTGAAAAATAAAAAATGCCTATTTAAAATACTGTAGAAAATATTTTCGAAAGATACTATTCAATTTTAGGATTAATAGCAATAAATATCGACACGTTTTTGCCACATTTGTTATAATGGATACGATTACAAAACTGAAAAATAAAAATTAATGAAAAATACATTATATTTATAATAAACATATAATGTAGGGCTCTGTAGTTAGGGGAGGGACAAGTTTCGTGAATGCTTATTTAAATAACTATGTGATCGTTGCTGTGTTTCTAATTATAGGAATTGCACTTCCAGTTGTTGCACTTTCAATTATTGGGAAGATTTTAAGACCACATGCACCAACTGAGGCGAAAAAAACAACTTATGAAAGTGGTATAGAACCATTTCATGATGCAAAAGTTCGCTTTCATGCTGGTTATTACATTTTTGCGCTATTATTCGTAATTTTTGATGTTGAAACTGTTTTCTTATATCCTTGGGCGGTTGCATTTGATCAACTCGGGTTTTTTGCCTTTGTTGAAATGATAATCTTTATTCTAATGCTCCTACTTGGACTTATTTATGCTTGGAAGAAGAAGGTGTTGAAATGGTTATGAAGTTAGATGGGATCTCCGTAGCAGAAATGGAAGAGCTCCAAAAAAATATTTTTTTCACAACACTTGAAGAAGTGAAAGCTTGGGCAAGAAGTAACTCGTTATGGCCATTAACATTCGGGTTGGCTTGTTGTGCAATTGAAATGATGGGCGTTGGCTCGTCTCATTATGACTTAGACCGATTTGGTTCATTTTTCCGTACTTCCCCACGTCAATCGGATTGTATGATTGTTTCTGGAACAGTAACGAAAAAAATGGCGCCAATCGTAAAAAGACTTTATGATCAAATGCCTGAGCCTAAATGGGTAATCGCTATGGGTTCATGTGCAACAGCCGGTGGACCTTATGTTAACTCATATGCAGTCGTAAAAGGTGTTGACCAAATCATCCCAGTAGACGTTTATATACCGGGTTGTCCTCCAAATCCAGCTGCTCTCATTTATGGAATTAATAAATTAAAAGAGAAGATTCGTTACGAAGCTAAAACTGGGAAGCAGGTGACGAATAAATGAGCGAAGAAAAATCAAAAGAACAATTAAAAAAAGAAGCAGCAGAACGTGCGAAAGAGGCTGCTCGTCGTAAAATGGAACAATTAATTGCAGAAAAAGAAGCTTCAGGAAGTAAAGAAGCAACAAACGAAGAACCGGTTCAAACCGAAGAATCAGCTGTTGAATCGATAGATGAAGCAAAACAAGAAGATTCAGAAGATGAAAAAGAGAAAGCACTTGCACTTGCAAAGGCAAAAGCGAAGGCAGCAGCAATTGCTAAGCAAAAAGCTTCAGAAGCAGCTGAATCAAATGAAACTACTAATGATGAGGTCCAAGCATCAAGTGAAGTGGATGCTACAGTTAATGCTTCAGATGATGACAAAGCCAAAGCGTTAGCAGCAGCGAAAGCAAAAGCAGTAGCAGCGGCAAAAGCAAAGGCAGCAGCGTTGGCAAAACAAAAAGCATTAGAAGGCGAAGCTGAAACTTCAGAAGAGGCTTCAGATGATGATAAAGCAAAGGCACTAGCAGCAGCGAAAGCAAAAGCAGTAGCAGCGGCAAAAGCGAAGGCAGCAGCGTTGGCAAAACAAAAAGCATCAGAAGGTGGAGAAGTATCTTCAGAAGCAGGTGCAGATGATGAAAAGGCAAAAGCTATTGCAGCGGCGAAAGCAAAAGCGGTAGCAGCGGCAAAGGCGAAGGCAGCAGCATTGGCAAAACAAAAAGCATCAGAAGGTGGAGAGGCATCTTCAACAGATGGTTCAGATGATGAAGCGGCAAAAGCTAAAGCGAAGGCTATAGCGATTGCAAAAGCAAAAGCAGCAGCTGCAGCAAAAGCTAAAGGGAAAACAGATGGCGATGCAGTAGTTTCAGCAGAGGAAGCACAACCATCTCATAACCAACCTTTATTAGATGAAGTGAAAGCAATAATTGAAAAAGAATTTGGATCAGAGGTTATTGAGGAAGCAACAATCAATACCCTTTCTAAGCATGATCCGACATTTACAATAAAAAGAGATGCTTATTTTAAAGTAGCAGAGTTCTTAAAAAACAATGAACAGCTTGAATTTACATACTTATCGGGATTACATGGTACTGATTTTGTTGATTATATGGAAGTTTATTCTTACATCTATTCATATAAACGTAAGCATGGAATCGCGTTAAAGGTAAAAGCTGATCGAGACAACCCTGTGGTAGATAGTATTGCGACAATTTGGGAAGGTGCAAACTGGCCTGAACGTGAGACATATGATTTACTTGGAATTCAGTTTATAGGGCATCCAAAATTAGAACGTATTCTATTACCAGAAACATGGGTGGGTTATCCACTACGAAAAGACTATGTACAATTTGACGAGGGGGTGTAGGATAAGCCATGATTCGTACGGAAGAAATGCTATTAAATGTCGGACCGCAGCATCCTAGTACACACGGTGTGTTTCGTCTTGTGTTAAAGATTGATGGAGAAATCATTAAAGAAGCTACACCAGTCATCGGTTATCTACACCGAGGAACAGAAAAAATCGCTGAAAATCTACAATATACTCAAATTATTCCATACACAGACCGAATGGATTATTTATCAGCAATGACAAATAACTATGTAATCTGTCATGCAGTAGAAACGATGATGGATATTAAAGTTCCAGATCGCGCTGAGTATTTACGTGTTATAGCAATGGAATTAGGTCGTATTGCTAGTCATTTAGTTTGGTGGGGAACAAACTTACTAGATATTGGAGCAGTAAGTCCATTCCTTTATGCATTCCGTGAGCGTGAAATGATCATAAATCTTTTAAATGAGCTTTGTGGTGCACGTCTAACATTTAACTATATGCGTGTTGGTGGAGTTAAGTGGGATGCGCCAGATGGATGGATTGAAAAAGTAGAAGAGTTTATTCCTTATATGAGAGAGCAGTTAAAAGGATACCATGAACTAGTTTCTGGAAATGAAATCTTTATTAACCGTGTAAAAGGAGTAGGAGCTTATACGGCAGAAGAAGCAATCAATTATTCGTTAAGTGGTGCTAACCTTCGCTGTACAGGTGTTAACTATGACTTACGTAAAGATGCACCTTATTCAATTTACGATCGTTTTGAATTTAGTGTACCAGTAGGAACTGTTGGCGATGCATGGGATCGCTATATGTGTAGAATGCTAGAAATAGAAGAATCGTTAAAGATTTTAGAACAAGCTGTCGAACAATTCCCTGCAGAAGGTGATATCTTGGCAAAAGTTCCTAAAATCATTAAAGCTCCTAAAGGAGAAGGCTATGTAAGAATTGAGTCTCCTCGTGGAGAAATCGGTTGCTATATTGCAAGTGATGGCAAGAAAGAACCTTATCGTTTGAAGTTTAGACGTCCATCTTTTTATAACTTACAAATACTTCCGAAGTTATTACAAGGTGAAAACATTGCAAACTTAATTACGATATTAGGTGGTATTGATATCGTACTTGGGGAGGTAGACGGTTAATGATTGAAAATCTACTACAAAGCACACCGACTTGGATTAATTTTCTGATTTATTTAGGATTAGGCGTGGTTTTTCTTTTTGTTGTTCTGGGATTTGTTACTTTTGGGATACTTTCCGAACGTAAAGTAATGGGTTTTATGCAAGGGCGTATTGGGCCTAACCAAGTAGGGGGACGCTACGGATTACTACAAACTGTAGCCGATGTATTAAAACTTTTACTAAAAGAAGATACAATTCCAAAAGCAGCGGATAAGCCACTATTTATTCTGGCTCCAGTTATTGCATTTGCTCCTGCATTTATGGTTTTAGCAACACTACCATTTACAGAGAACTTACAATTTGCTGATATTGGTGTTGGTTTACTTTACTACATTGCTGTATCAGGCTTAACAACAGTTGGAGTCGTGACGGCAGGTTGGGCATCAAATAATAAATATTCTCTTATTGGTGGTATGCGTGCAGCTGCCCAAATGATTTCTTATGAAATTCCATTAGTAATGAGTGTTCTTGGCGTTATTTTATTAACAGGAAGCTTAAATTTAAATGATATTGTCAATGCACAAGAAAATGTATGGTTTATTGTGACTCAACCGATTGCTTTTATTATTTTCTTAATAGCAGCAGTTGCAGAATTAAATCGTACACCGTTTGACTTACCAGAAGCAGAATCAGAATTAGTAGCAGGCTATCATACGGAGTTTTCAGGTTTCCGTTGGGCATTCTTCATGCTTTCGGAGTATGTTTACTTCTTTGCAATGTGTTCATTAATTACGATTTTATTTTTAGGCGGCTGGAAGCCAATTATGTTCTTAGATTTTATTCCAGGTGCTGTTTGGTTCTCATTAAAATTTAGTGCAGTGTTATATCTATTAATTTGGTTCCGTGTAACGTTCCCACGTTTACGTGCAGACCAATTAATGGAGTTTGGATGGAAAGTACTATTACCGGTTTCTTTAGCAAATATTATGATAACAGCTTTAGTAAAAAGCTTATTCTACTAAACTAGAAGACCAATCTAAAGGGGTGTGAGTCATGATTGGGTTAGTAAAAGGATTAAAATATACGCTTCAAAATTTAACACGCGAAAAAGTAACGTATGATTATCCGAATCAACCGATTCCGTTACCAGATCGTTTTCGTGGCATTCAAAAGTTTTATCCTGAGAAATGTATCGTTTGTAATCAATGCTCAGCAATTTGTCCTACAGACTGCATTACATTAACAGGAAAAAAACATCCGGATCCAACGAAAAAAGGAAAAATTATTGACACATATGATATCAATTTTGAGATTTGTATTCTATGTGATTTATGTACAGAGGTTTGTCCTACTGAAGCAATTATTATGACAAATAACTTTGAACTAGCTGAATATTCTCGTGATGAATTGTTTAAAGATTTACAATGGCTTGATGAAAATGATCAAAACATTCGAAAGGAGAATAAAGCATGAGTGGTTTTGTAGTTGCTTTCTTTCTTCTTTCACTTTCTGCAATTTTAGGTGGAGTCATGATGTTAAATTCTTCGAAAGTTATGCATATGATGCTTTCGCTTGTATTAACGTTCATTAGTATTGCTGGTATTTATGTACTTTTATCAGCAGAATTTGTTGCTGTTGTACAAATTCTGATCTATTCAGGAGCGGTTACAATCTTAATGATTTTTGGAATCATGTTAACGAAACATGATATTGAGAGTGAAAAACCAAAAAGAAACTGGCGCAATATCGGTGCATTAATCGGTGTTGTTGCATTTGGGGTTGTTACGTTCCTAGGAGTTAATGGACTATCAATCGAATCTACTGAGGTGGATTTAGCTACGAATAATACAAAGAATATTGGGTTACAAATATTCTCTAATTACGTAGTGCCTTTTGAAGTAATGTCTGTTTTATTATTAATTGCATTAGTCGGAGCAATTATTTTAGCAAAGTCTGATGATTCAAAAGAGGAGGGTACAAAGGAATGAATTCAGTTCCAATAAATGCTTATCTTCTTTTAGCGCTTATCTTATTCTGTATCGGTCTATATGGAGCATTAACGAAACGTAATACAGTCATCGTATTGATTTGTATTGAGTTAATGTTAAATGCAGCAAATATAAATCTAGTAGCATTTAGTAAATTAGGTGTTACACCATCATTAACAGGACAAATATTTTCATTATTTACAATATCAGTAGCAGCTGCAGAGGCGGCTGTAGGCGTTGCAATCTTAATTGCATGGTATCGTCATCGTCAGACAGTCAATATCAATGAAGCAGATTCATTGAAAAGATAACTAGGAGGTGGAATTTGATGATGCAGTATGCTTGGCTTGTTCCGGTACTTCCGCTAATTTCCTTTCTAATATTAATATTAGCAGGTACAAAAGGTAAGAAAAGTAGTGGGATTTTAGGAGCGGCTTTAACAGGAATCTCATTCATCATCTCCTTGTTCGTCTTATTTGACCGTCTACAAGGGGAAACAGTGCAACAAATTTATACTTGGTTAACGATAGGTAATGTTGATGTTCATGTAGGATATGTAGTAAATGCACTAAACGCGTTGATGTTAGTCATCGTTACATTTGTTAGTACATTAGTACATATTTATTCAACGGCATATATGAAAGAGGATGACCGTATTACGGTGTTCTTCGCTTACCTAGGTTTATTTACATTTGCGATGCTTGCGTTAGTCATATCACCTAGCATTCTACAACTTTATATATTCTGGGAATTAGTTGGTTTAGGTTCATTCTTACTAGTTGGTTTCTATTTCTATAAAGAAGAAGCGAAAGCAGCAGCAAAAAAAGCGTTCATTATGACAAGAATTGGGGACGTTGGTTTATTCATAGGAATGGTACTTTTATTTTGGAAAACAAAGAGTTTTGATTTCGATCAAATATTCAATGTGATCCAAGGTGGACAAGTAAGTACTGGCATGTTAACTCTTATTGGTATTCTAATATTCATTGGGGCAATGGGTAAATCAGGTCAGTTCCCACTGCATACTTGGCTTCCAGACGCAATGGAAGGTCCTACGCCAGTTTCAGCTTTGATCCACGCAGCAACGATGGTAGCAGCAGGGGTTTACTTAGTTGCTACAACTTATCCAATCTTTATTGCTAGTGGAACTGCATTAACTGTTGTTGCAGTAGTTGGTGGATTTACTGCGATTTTTGCAGCAAGTATTGGATTAGTACAAAGAGATATTAAGCGTGTATTAGCTTATTCTACAGTCAGCCAATTAGGTTATATGATGCTTGCTTTAGGTGTAGGCGGATATACGGCTAGTATTTTCCATTTAACAACTCATGCTTTCTTTAAAGCATTATTATTCTTAGCAGCGGGTAGTGTCATTCATGCTGTTCATACACAAGACATCTTTAAGATGGGTGGGTTACGTCATAAAATGAAATGGACGTCTACCCTATTCCTAATCGGTACACTAGCGATTACGGGTGTTCCTTTATTATCAGGATTCTTTAGTAAAGATGAAATTTTAGCTGCAGCTTGGTCAAATGGACATTATGTTTTATTCTTTATTGCTTTAACAGCAGCATTTTTTACATCGTTTTATATGTTCCGTTTATTTTTCCTAGTTTTCACTGGCGAAGAAAAAACAAAAGGTGCTCATGAGTCACCAAAATCAATGGTTATTCCAATGGCATTATTGGGTATTCTTGCAATATTTGCAGGGTATATTAATACACCATTCTTTGGTCGCCACTTAAATGAATTTTTATTGGATGGTGTCCCATTTACAATTACTGAGCACAGTCATGAACCAGTTTGGATTATGATTGTCGCAACTTTAGTATCACTTGCCGGAATTACACTTGCTTATAATATGTATGGACGAAAAGTGAAAAGCACTGAACAAGAAGATAATGGATTATTTTATGAAATCCTTCTTAATAAATATTTCGTGGACGAGTTATATGACTTAACGATTGTAAAAGGAATGTTTGCGATTGGTCATGTGATGTATGCAATTGAACGATTTATTATCGAAGGTATAGCGCTTCTAGTTAAAGGAATTGTTAGTAGTATTGGTGGTATAGGTTCAAGACTTCAAAGTGGTCAAGTTCAAACATACGGCTTTATTACTTTATTAGGCCTAGCGTTAATTTTATTAGTATTAGTTGTGAAAGGAGGGTACAACTTATGATGAATTCTCAATTTCTATTATGGGTTGTTTTTTCACCTCTTTTAGGACTGTTACTTGTATCATTTGCTCCGAAGACATCGTATAAACTTTGGGCATTAGTAACATCAGTATTATCATTCGTTCTAACAGGACTTGCTTATATAGCTGGTCAAAATCATAATTTACAAGATTGGAATATCGCTTATAACTGGTTCTCATTTGGTAAATTCTTTTCTAATTCAACTAGATTATTTGAAGTGAAGTTTGAGCTAGGTGTTGATGGATTATCTTTAGTAATGCTGTTACTAACAGGTATTATCTCATTAATAGCAGTCATAGCAGCCTTTTCAATTAATAAAGGCTCAAGAGGCTTCTACCAATTATTATTTATCCTACAGATAGGTATGTATGGTGTATTTGCTTCTCAAAACTTAGTACTATTCTTCTTATTCTTTGAATTAACGCTAGTACCAATGTTCTTCTTAATTGGAAAATGGGGACGTTTTGATAGTGAAAGAGCGGGTTATCAATTCCTGATTTACAACGGATTAGGATCAGCATTTTTATTATTTGTAATTGCTGTACTGTTTGCTCGTACTGGTACTACAAATTACTCTGCTTTGGCGAGTATCATTCCAATGGGGTACGATACAATTAGTCCTATTTCAGAGAATCTAAAGATGACGTTATTAATCTGTCTATTAATTGCATTTGCAATTAAATTACCGTTATTTCCATTTCATCGTTGGATGGTGAATGTTCATACACAAGCAAATCCTGCAGTTGTAATCATTCACGCGGGTATCCTATTAAAAATCGGAACTTATGGTTTAATTCGTTTTGCTCTAGGAATCTTCCCGGATCAATTCGAAAAAATGTCTGTAGCACTTGCGATTATAGGAGTAGTAAATTTACTTTATGGCGCGTATATCGCATTAATCCAAAAAGAACTACGCTCTGTATTGGCATATTCTAGTTTCTCACATATGGGGATTGTCATCATTGGACTAGCAGCAATGAATACTGCTGGAATTCAAGGGGCAATTTTACAATCAGTATCACACGGTTTAATTGCTGCATTGCTTTTCTTACTTGTAGGCATGTTAGAAAACCGTGGCGATTCAACTAATTTTGATCGCATTAGTGGTTTAGCAAAATCGACACCTAGAATAGCAGGCTTACTATTGTTTGGTGGTATGGCTTCTCTAGGTTTACCAGGTTTATCTGGCTTCGTTGGAGAATGGTTATCATTTGTTGGCCTTTTCCAAAGTCATAAAATTATTGCAACAGTAGGTACATTAGGAATTATCTTAACTGCAGCCTATATTTTAAGAGCAATCTTATCACTTAGCTTTGGGAAAACTAGTGAATTTGTTTCTTCATTCACTGATTTATCAAAGAGCGAAGCTGTAGCTTCAATTCTATTAGTAGTCGCAATTGTACTACTTGGAGTTTATCCAGCATTCGTAAATGATATGATTTTATCATCGGTGGACTTTATCATTCAAGGGATTCGAGGTGTATAGAAGATGACATGGAAAGCATTATCTGAATTTCAATGGGGAACAATGGGTCCTGAAATAGTTCTAGTCGTTGCTGCACTTCTTCTATTAACCCTTGAACTCGTTTTACCTAAAAAAATCGACCGTAAAGTAATCGGTTGGGTTGGATTAATTAGTGTTGTAGCTTCATTTATTTGGCTGATTACTTTATTCTCACATGAGCCAGTCAATTTATTATTTGGCACATTTAAACTTGATTCGTTTTCATTAGTTTTTAAATCCATTTTACTAATTGGAGCGATCTTAATCTTATTACTTGCACTTGGAGATAAATCAATCTCTGATCGTTCGGAATACTATACGCTATTTATTACTGCTTTAATTGGGACGATGTATATGGCATCAAGCAGTGATTTAATTACATTATTTGTTGGTTTAGAGCTACTTTCAATTTCCTCTTACATTTTAGTTGGAATACAAAAGAGAAGAGAGGGTTCTTCAGAAGCGGCGCTTAAATATGTAATCAATGGTGGTATTTCTACTGCTATTACATTATTTGGACTAAGTTATACTTTTGGCTTAACAGGTACAACAAATATCACAGAAATGAATTTAGCGCTATCTCAAGGCGTGGCGAGTAGTAATGAATTTCTACTGATCCTATCGTTTGTATTAGTATTCGTAGGACTTTCATTTAAACTTGCTTCAGTACCGTTCCATATGTGGGCACCAGATGTTTATGAAGGAGCACCTACGCCAGTTACAGCATTCTTAGCTACAGTTTCAAAAACTGGTGGATTCATCATCGTTCTTCGCATATTCTTATCAGTGTTTGCAGGAGCGCTATTGATGGAACAACAAAAATCTGTATTTGAAGTAATGCAGCCTGTTGTTGGCGTATTGGCCGCATTATCAATGATTGTAGGGAATACAATTGCTTTAAAACAAAATAACTTAAAACGTATGTTGGCATATTCAGGTATCGCACATGGTGGTTATATTCTTGTAGCTTTCCTTAGTATTTCGCCATTTATGTTTGAAAGTATTTGGTTTTACTTACTATCCTACACATTTATGACAATCGGTATTTTAACAATTGTCTATAATGTTCAACAGCAAAGAGGGTCTGATTCATTATCATCATTTGCAGGCCTTGTGAAAAGTAACCCATATTTAGCAATTGCAATGACAATTTTTGTCTTATCACTTGCAGGTATACCACTTACTGCCGGTTTCATTGGTAAATTAAATATCTTTTTAGGCGCATTTGTACCTGTAAAAGGATTTTATGTACTAGGTGGTATCTTATTATTAACAACTGTTATATCGTATTTTTATTACTTTGGCATCCTACAAAACATTTTCTTTAGAAGTGGTGAGGAGCGTAAAATCACTCTTCCAAAGACTCATGTTATTGTGATTATAGTTTGTGCAGTAATGACAATTTTATTAGGTGTAAAACCATCTTTAGCTTATGATCTATTTCATAAGTTAGACATTGTGAAAGACTTCTTTATGGCGTAAAATAAATAGTATTGGAAAAGGTGTAGGAGCATTCCTACACCTTTTCTTTTAGATTATTTGAGAAGGGGGAAAAGTGATGGCAACATTGGTCGGGACAGAGTCAATATTAGCAATAATTGTTCATTTACTTTTCATTATTTTAACTTGGTGGGCATTAACAGCAATTAAATGGGAAAGTATTATGAAAAAAGGTCATATTGCCCAAATTAGACTTTTTATGGTGTTGTTAACCATTACGATTTCTTCTGCTGTAAGCAGTTTTTTCTTAGATTATTTACAATATGCGAAAAACATTACTTATCTTTTTAAATAATTTGTCAAAAAGTGTGTTACGATTATACAGTATAAACCCCTCGCTACCTGTGAAAAATGGAAGTAGGAGAGGGGATTTTTTATGAAAAAAATAGTCTATTTATTTCTTATTACAATTTGTTTTGCATCTGCTTTGTTTTTTTACTCGAATAAGGTTGGATTGGCGGATTCGGGAGTTGGTCAATTAAACCGTTTTGCAAATGTATTAAATAAAAAAGACATTTCAATTACAAGTTGGAATTTATACGCTAGAGAGGCTAAAATAGATACTTCGGTGGCTAAAGTTGTTGAGAAATATAAGAATAATTTGAAAGATTTCAAATGGACTGTAAACGAAGATCAATCAAAAATAATTGGTCTGAAACAACATACTTTTGTCACAGAAAGAGTAGTTGTAACATCTACTAGTGACAATAGTAGCTATGTAATTTATGAACTAAACGGGACGAAATGGGACCAGCAAACAGAAAATGAAACAAAAATGATCTTAAAGAATTCATTGGAAAATATTTTTAGTAAAGAACCTACTTTTTTTACTTGTATTAAAGGGACAATGGGTGGTAAACTTGAAGGTGTTTTGCAGGGTATAAAAAATGATTTTTTGGAGACATTTAAAGCTAAAAAAATTGAAGAAATAAAAGAAGGGGCATTCGTCTCTGTCTCAGCATATACTGAACAGTGGAATGACGCTCTAGTTGCAAATGGCAAAAAAATTAATTTACAAATTGCAATACGTGAAAACAAGGTTGATGAATCGAAAACAATTATTATTGGAACACCGATTATAACAGTAGAATATTGATAGATCTATTTTAGGACACGGAGGGGAAAAGCTTGGATAAAATCATTGTCCGTGGCGGGAAACAGCTTCAAGGCACAGTACGTGTAGAAGGTGCAAAAAATGCTGTCTTACCAGTTCTTGCTGCAGCGCTACTAGCTAGTGAAGGAAAAAATATAATTCACGACGTACCAACTCTATCTGATGTTTACACGATTAACGAAGTTCTTCGTAATTTAAATACAGAGGTTGAGTTTAAAAATAATACAGTAACAGTTGATGCTTCTAAAGACTTACATGTTGAAGCACCATTTGAGTATGTTCGTAAAATGCGAGCATCTATTCTTGTAATGGGACCTCTGTTGGCGAGAAACGGTCATGCTCGTGTAGCATTACCAGGTGGATGTGCAATTGGATCTAGACCAATTGAACAGCACTTAAAAGGATTTGAAGCAATGGGAGCTCAAATTACGGTGGGAAATGGTTTTGTTGAGGCAAAATCAAATGGCCGTTTAAAAGGAGCAAAAATCTATTTAGATTTCCCAAGCGTTGGTGCAACAGAAAACATTATGTCTGCTGCAGCTCTTGCTGAAGGAACTACAGTACTTGAAAATGCTGCTAAAGAACCAGAAATCGTTGACTTAGCAAACTTTATTAATTCAATGGGTGGAAAAGTTCGTGGTGCTGGTACTGGTACTATTCGAATTGAAGGTGTACCAACATTATTTGGTACAACTCATCATATTATTCCAGACCGTGTTGAAGCAGGGACATTTATGGTTGCTGCAGCGATCACAAATGGAAATGTTTTAATTGAAAATGCGGTTCCTGAACATTTAAGTTCGGTTGTTGCTAAAATGCGAGAAATGGGCGTTACAGTTATCGAGGAGGAAGAAGGTCTTCGCGTAATTGGAACGGATAATTTAAAACCTGTAGACATCAAAACTATGCCTCATCCCGGCTTCCCAACAGACATGCAATCACAAATGATGGCACTTCTGTTAAAAGCTAATGGAACAGGCATGATTACTGAAACAGTATTTGAAAATCGTTTCATGCACGTTGAAGAATTCCGCCGCATGAACGCTAATATTAAAATTGAAGGTCGTTCAACAATTATTCAAGGTCCTAACAATCTTCAAGGAGCAGAAGTAGCTGCTACAGATTTACGTGCTGCTGCATCATTAATTCTTGCTGGTCTTGTTGTTGATGGCTACACTCGTGTGACTGAATTAAAACATTTAGATCGTGGATATGTAAACTTCCATGAAAAACTTGCTGCACTTGGAGCGGACATTGAACGTGTAAACGAACCAAGCACAGCAATTCAAGAAGAAACACTTAAAGACTTACAAGCGTAAACTTAAAAAACCATCAAATGCCTGATTCTTTGTGTTACCCCACAATGAGTCGGGCATTTTTGCATTTAATTGAAGCACTTTCTACTATACAGTTATAGGCAAAAAACTTAAGAAATATTCTAAAAATAACAAAAAATAATAGTAGTTTTTTTATATTGTTCTCCTTAGAGAAAACTGTAATAAGGAAAATGATTGGTGTGAAGTGTGGGAGACTCCTGTGGGAGTAGCGGGAAGGTGAGACCCCCAGTGATCCAAAAGGTATGCATGCTCAATACCACGCCTTACTGCCGTAACGAATGCATGACCCACATCGTGTAGGCCAAGGAGGCTCAACGTACGCCCCACTAGAAAGAGAGCATCCTGGAATGGAAATCTTACATAACTACATCTTTAAATAGCAACAAAGTTTCCAAAAACAGCTTAAAGATAAATTGAAATATGTTCTAATTGCTTGTCCATTTTCATAAATTAGCATTAGAACGGCAATTAGTAGAATATTGCCGAATTTTAATGTTTATGGATATGGATAGGAGGAAAACGATGAAATCAATTAAAACATTGATTACAGCAGGACTCACTACATGCTCAGTCGTAATTATTTTACCAACATTACTTGTTCTTCCGTTTCATAGCCAAACGGACGGTAGATTAGTTGACCAACTACAGAATAAAGCGAACCAAGTTGAAGCATCAAATAATGATGCAGTACAAATCTCAGTTTTTCGTACGAAAACTGAAAAAATTGAAACACTACCAATTGAAGAGTATGTTTTGGGAGTTGTCGCCTCTGAGATGCCTGCAGCATTCGAACCAGAGGCTTTAAAGGCACAAAGCCTAAGTGCAAGAACATTTATTGTCAAACGCTTAAAAGAGGGATCTCTATTGGATGATGGTGCGATGGTAAATGATACAGTTCAGTTTCAAGTTTTTCAGGATCGGGACGATTTAAAGAAAAGATACGGTGCTGAATACAATCAAAAAATAAAAAAGATTGAAGAAGCCGTGAAAGCTACAACTGGTCAAATTTTAACATACAATGGACAACCTATAACGGCATCTTTCTTCTCATCAAGTAATGGGTATACAGAGAACTCTGAAGACTATTGGAAAAATGACCTGCCTTATTTAAAAAGTGTCGCTAGTCCATGGGATTCTGTTGCCCCAAATTATATAGCAAAAAAATCTTTTACAATTAAAGACTTTGAAGAGAGACTCGGTGTGAAAATTAATTCGAAAACCGGAGTAGGAAAGGTAATTTCTAGAACGGAAAGTAATCGGGTGGATCAAGTAGACTTCGGAGGGAAAATTATTACGGGTAGAGAAATTAGAGAAAAATTAGAGTTGAAATCAACAGATTTTACGTGGGAAAGAAATGCAGATGAAATTATTATTACTACAATTGGAAACGGTCACGGAGTAGGAATGAGTCAATATGGAGCTAATGAACTTGCAAAACAAGGAAAATCATTCGATGATATCGTAAAGTACTACTACAACGGGATAGAGATCACAAAGTTAAGTAAAAAAGACATTCAAGGACTAGTGAAAGATAAGTAAAAAACAGACCCGCAAAGGGTCTGTTTTTTACTTTAGCAGAGTTATTCTTTCGATTTCTGCTCTTAGTTTTGTTTTCCAGCATATTTGTAGTAAAAATAGCCAACAAAAGGTCGAACTTCAATGCCATTTACATTAGACTTTTGTAAATATACGTAACCTGCCTGATAAACAGGAGCGATAATTGAATCATTTAATAAAAGATCTTCAGCATTGTGTAGCATGTGATTTCGTTCCTTTTCATTTTGAATGCTTACATTATTTGCATTGTGGAGGAAGTCATCATATTGCTTATTTTTAAAACTTAGCACGTTTAATGCTGATGTAGATGTAAATAACTCTAAATATGTTGTAGGGTCAGGATAGTCAGCTCCCCAAGTATCAAAAGAAAGATCGTAATCACCTTGCGTTCTTAATTCGAACTTTTGCTGAGCAGGCTGAACAGTGATGTCGACAGTTAATCCTTTTAAGTTTGTTTCTAATTGAGATTTGATGTACTCACCGATTTTACGTGAAGTATTACTATCGCTTACTAATAATGAAATTGTAACTGAAGATTTTCCAGTTTCAGATAAAGCTTCTTTAAATAGTGTCTTTGCAGCGTCTAATTTAATAGTCGATGAGTGAGTTGTTGATTCAACAAAATCAGTACCCTTTGAATCTTTTACAAGTCCTTTAGGGATAATTCGATCAGTTGGAATCGATCCATCATTTAAGATAACTTTACTAATATCTTCTTTATTGAATCCATTTGCAATTGCTTTACGAGCTTTTTCATTAGCTAAAAATGGATTTTTTTGATTAAAGCTAATATACGAAACAATTGGCATAGCTAGTTTGTGTAGTTCTTTATTGTCTTTATAGCGGTCAATGACACTTGAATCAATAATGGCTTGATCAAGTTGTCCAGTTTCATAAAGGTTGACTGCTGTAGACGTTTCTTTCATGACCTTTACATCAATCTCATTTATATCAACATTGTTTTTATCGTAATACTGAGGATTCTTTTTCATTGTAAATCCAGTTTCATGTTCCCATTTACTTACAACATATGGGCCATTATATAAAGTCGTATCTGCTTCTAAACCATATTTATTTCCTTGTTCCTTAACAAACTTTTCGTTTAATGGGAAATACATTGGTAAACTTGTTAATTGAATAAAGTAAGGAATAGCACGTTCTAATTTTATTTCTAATGTTTTATCATCTAATGCAGTTACCCCAAGCTTATCCACAGATAACTTTCCTCCGTTAATTGACTTTGCATTTTTAATATCATATAAATCATATGCAAATTGTGCTTTTGTTTTTGGATCAATCGCTCTTCTCATAGCAAAAACAAAATCTTTTGCTGTAACTTTATCCCCGTTTGAGTAGTTAGCGTCTCTTAAGATAAATGTATAAACTTTTCCATCCTTACTGACTTTATGAGAAAGTGCTGCTGCAGGTACGTATTCACCTTTTTCATTTGGCATATAAAGACCTTCCATTACACTATTTAATGCATTTAAAGAAGAACCATCTAAAGCAAGTGAACTATCAAGACTTACTATATCGGAAGTATCCATTAATTGTAACGTGTGACTTCCGGATGCATTTTGACTTTGAGTAGCTTGTTTACCACAAGCAGTTAAAGAAAGTGAAAGTAATAATATGATTGATAAAAAACTCTTTTTATTAAATAACATGTGTAATATCTCCTTTTTGGGCACAAAAAAAAGAGTCCCCGCCTTATAAAAAGGACGAGGACTCCCGTGGTGCCACCTTAATTAGTCTAAAACCGATTTAGACTCACTTTACAGTATCAAAACAAATGAATTGAACTACTTTGTGACAAAAAGCAGTATCGAAACAAAAGTTTGAATACCTGTCTCTTTTATCGGTGAGACATCCGCCAGAGCCTACTGCATTGAAATGGTTCGGTCTAGTTGCTCAGAAGCCCATTCAAAAATATGTCCGTACTGACTCGCACCAACCGTCAGCTCTCTGAAACTTTCATATAATCTACTCTTCTTCATCATCGCAAAGAAATTTATTTAAACAGAAATTAAATTTTAAAGTTAATATTTTTTTGGCCTTAATTGTTTTTTTATCTAACAAGCTTGTAGAAATGATTATATTTTGTATGAATAAAAAATGCAAGAAAAATATATTAGCATTTTTATATTTACATAAAAGTAGTTAGATATGGCACTTATCCACAAATATTGTGTATAAGTTGTATGAAACTGTGTATAAGTTGGTAACAATTGTTAGTATTAGCTAATGAATTGTGGATTAGTTGATAAATTGTGTGGAAAAATAAGAATTTTGTCGAACTAAAATTTTCTAAATTGCGTATATAATTTCACGAATCTGTTGAAAATGATTGCAGAGGTGATAAGGATGAGAGAGGAACAAAACAAAAAAACTTCTCAAAAAGTCGTTAAGATGTTAAGAAAGCGTTGGGTAGTACCAGCAATTTATTTAGTAAGTGCAGCAGTAATTTTAACAGGTGCGTTATGGTATCAATATAGTAATGCTCCTACAACTAATCAAACAGGAACAGTAGTTGATCGAAATCAAGAGCCAGATGCTGTACCAGTTTCAAAAACTGAGGAAAAATTAACTTATCCAGTAGCTAAGGACACAACAGTTCAAGTTAAGAGTCATTTCTATGATGATTCAGCGTCTAAAGAAGAGCAACAACAATCTTTAATTCAAATGGACGATACAACTTACTCAATTAATACCGGTATGGATCTAGTTGATAAGAATGGTAAAGAGTTTGGAGTTACAGCAGCACTAAGTGGTACTGTTACGAAAGCTCAAAAAGATGCTCAATTAGGTTACATTATTGAAGTCGATAATGGAAATGGATTAGTTTCATATTACCAAAGTTTAAAATCAGTAAGTGTTGAAGTTGGATCAAAAGTTACGCAAGGACAAGCATTAGGTGTTGCTGGAACTGCATTAATCGGTAAAGAAAATGGAGTACATGTTCATTTCGAATTACGTAAAGATGGTGTAGCAGTAAATCCTGAGAAATACCAAGGTCAAGATGTATCAGCAATTATCAATGCTGAAAATAACAAAAGCGAAACAAAAGATTCAAATACAATGAACACATCTGGTAACTTATCTGACAGCGGATCTAATGGTAGTAATACAGATTCAAATGATCAAGAATCAGATATGAATAAAACTCAAGAATAATAAATAGTAATTCACAAAGTGCCCAACACGCGGTGATTCATATGCCGTATGTGTTGGGCACTTGTTTTTTTCTGAATATTGTGCATAGTTATTAGGTTTTGCTAATACAATGTTATAAACCCATCAAAGAGGTGTTTGAGGTGAGGGATCGTGGATTTTCTACCTAGTCAAAATAAATGTACCTCAGCAGGTCAGTCAGAGCAGGATGCAAAGCAACTAAGTCAGTCAAAACGAGTCTCATTTCACGCTTCTCACATCCAATTCGAGGAGGAGAGTAGTGTGCACGATTACATCAAAGAGAGAACGATCAAGATTGGGAAATATATCGTGGAGACGAAGAAAACAGTTCGAGTAATTGCGAAAGAATTTGGCGTGTCAAAAAGTACTGTACACAAGGATTTAACAGAACGACTACCGGAAATAAATCCGGATTTAGCAAATGAAGTAAAAGAAATTTTGGATTATCACAAGTCAATTCGTCACTTACGCGGTGGAGAAGCAACAAAACAAAAGTATCAAAAAGAAGACATTGAGAAGGTAATAAAATAGGGATTCTGAGCCTTGAAAACAAAATTAGAAATATTTAACCTCCTGTTCACAATAATTTAATTACTAAAAGCAGTCATTTATGGTAAAATTATATTTTGGTATAACACGTATTCGGAACTGCTCATGAGTATAGTGAATAAGGAGGAGCCAAAAGAAATGTTTTCTAAGGATATCGGAATAGATCTTGGTACTGCCAATGTCTTAATACATGTAAAAGGTAAGGGAATCGTTTTAAACGAACCTTCTGTAGTAGCAATTGAACGTAATAGCGGTAAAGTATTAGCTGTAGGTGAAGAAGCAAGTCGAATGGTAGGTCGTACACCTGGTAATATCGTAGCAATTCGCCCATTAAAAGACGGGGTTATTGCAGATTTTGATATTACTGAAGCAATGCTACGTTATTTTATTAATAAATTAGATGTTAAAGGTTTTATGTCAAAGCCGCGTATACTAATCTGTTGTCCAACAAACATTACGTCTGTTGAACAAAAAGCAATTCGTGAAGCTGCTGAAAAAAGCGGTGGTAAGCAAGTTTATTTAGAAGAAGAACCAAAGGTTGCTGCAATTGGAGCTGGAATGGATATTTTCCAACCAAGTGGTAACATGGTAATTGATATTGGCGGTGGTACAACTGATATTGCTGTATTATCTATGGGTGATATCGTCACCGCCTCATCAATTAAAATGGCAGGGGACAAGTTTGATATGGAGATCTTAAACTATATCAAACGTGAGTACAAATTATTAATTGGTGAGCGTACAGCGGAGCAAATTAAAATTGAAGTAGGTACTGTATTCCCAGGAGCTAGAAATGAATCAATCGATATTCGCGGTCGTGACATGGTAACTGGATTACCTCGTACGATTACTGTATATTCTGATGAAATTCAAAGAGCATTAAGTGAACCAGTTTACTTAATTGTACAAGCTGCGAAAACTGTATTAGAACGTACTCCACCTGAATTATCAGCTGATATTATTGATCGTGGAGTTATCCTAACAGGTGGCGGAGCACTTCTACACGGAATTGACACTTTATTAGCTGAAGAACTTAAAGTTCCTGTATTCATTGCAGAAGATCCAATGCAATGTGTAGCAGTTGGAACTGGTATCATGTTAGAAAACATTGATAAAATTCCAAGCCGATATTTAAAATAAAAAAATCTCAAGCGATTGCTTGAGATTTTTTTTTGTAAATTTTTTTAATAAAGACCAGGAATTTGTATTGATCATGTTTTGGTTTTGTAAAATTAAAATGAACTTGAAGGTAGTCAATAAAACGATAGAGAAGGAGAACATAAGGCATTTTTTTGAAGAATTACATTTGTAAAGTTTCCCTAAATGAATTGTAAATGAGGGATGATGAAGTAAGCATGTTCATATGTTAAAGTACTTACGACATTTTAGTTCACGAAAGAGGAGTAAATCTATTTTTTAAAAGAGGAGCGATCTGCTGATGAAGGTAAGAAAGGCCATTATACCAGCTGCTGGACTAGGTACACGCTTTTTACCTGCAACAAAGGCAATGCCAAAGGAAATGTTACCAATTGTCAACAAACCAACAATTCAGTACATAGTTGAAGAAGCAGTCAATTCAGGGATTGAAGAGATTTTAATCATTACTGGAAAAGGCAAACGCGCAATTGAGGATCATTTTGATTATGCATATGAACTTGAGCATCGTTTACTTGAGAATAAAAAATACGATTTACTTGAACAAGTTGTCAAAACTTCTTCGATTGCCGATTTACATTATTTACGACAAAAAGAACCAAAAGGCTTAGGCCATGCCATACTTTGTGCTAAAAAGTTTATTGGAAATGAACCATTTGCAGTTTTACTTGGGGATGATGTGACAACTGGAAATGTTCCGTGTACTTATCAACTAATTCAGCAATATGAAAAGGTCCTATCGCCTGTCATCGGTGTAATGCATGTTCCAAATGAAGATGTAAGTCGGTATGGAATAATAGAATGTGTAAACGAATTAGATGACTTGAGTGAAATTAAAAAATTAATTGAAAAACCACCAAAGGGCTCAGTAATATCTAATTTAGCAATTATGGGCAGATATATATTAACACCAGATATATTTGATTTGCTTGAAGTGACACCATTCGGTATAAACGGTGAGTTACAGCTTACTGATGCATTGGCAGAATTAAATAATAAGAGAAATTTATATGCTTATAAGTTTGAAGGGAATCGATATGATGTTGGCGATCCATTGGGATGGTTAAAGGCATCAATCAAGTTTGCTATTGAAAAAGAGGATATTCGATATAATTTAATGCAATATCTTGAAGAGATTATTCAATGTGAGAAATATGAGAATAATCTCCGCGCCGATTAATTGTTTAGGATGGGATGGATATGAAGCGAATTGTTGTTGCTGGTACTGGGTTTGTTGGTCTTTCTACAGGCATTTCATTTGCAACAATCGGTCATAAAGTTACGTGTGTTGATATTGATAAAGAAAAAATAAGTTTACTTCAAAAAGGAATCAGTCCAATATACGAACCAGGATTACAAGAATCACTCTTAGAAAATATAAATTTAAAGCGAATTGATTTTACAACAGATTATGAAGAAGCATATCGAAACGCAGATTTAATTTTTATTGCAGTTGGTACGCCTGAGATGCAGGATGGAACAGCAAATTTAATTTATTTAAAGGAAGTTGCAAGGGATATAGCAATTTGTATTGAACGTGATATTGTTGTCGTTATTAAAAGTACCGTTCCAGTTGGAACAAATGAAATGATAAAACAAATGATGGTAGAATACGCAAAGCCACATATTCGTATCGAGGTTGTTTCGAATCCGGAATTTTTAAGAGAAGGTTCAGCGTTATATGATATTTTTAATGGAGATCGAATCGTAATCGGTTCAGATAGTCTAAACGCAACACGATTACTTCAAGACTTATACAAACCATTTAATATCCCAATTTTTATAACAAATGTGCGTAGTGCGGAAATGGTCAAATATGCTTCTAACGCTTTCTTAGCAACCAAAATTAGCTTTATTAATGAGATATCTATGATCTGTGAAAAGGTTGATGCTGATATTGAGCAAGTAGCTTTAGGAATGGGGCTCGACCATCGGATTGGTTCCCAATTTTTAAAAGCTGGTATTGGGTTCGGAGGATCCTGTTTTCCTAAAGATACAAATGCCTTAGTAAAAGAATCGGAATTGCATGGACTTGAACTAAAATTACTAAAATCAGTAATAGAGATAAACGAGAAGCAACAAATGAAACTATTTGATTTAGTCACAAATAATATAGGACATCTAAAAGATAAAAAGATAGCGATTTTAGGAGCAAGTTTTAAACCGAATACAAACGATCTGCGTCATGCACCTTCTTTACTCTTGATTCAGCAATTATTAAAGGAAGGCGTAAACATAACAGCATATGACCCAATTGCCTTACCTGATTTATATAATGAGTTTGGTAATCTAATTAATTACACAACTAATTTAAAAGACGCGATAAGTGAGAAGGATGCTGCCTTAATACTAACCGAATGGGATGAAATTGTTCATGCCAATGTTGCTATATATGAACGATTTATGAAAAGGCCAATCGTATTTGATGGGCGAAATTGTTATAATCTTGACCATATCAGTCAGACCACTATTCATTACTACTCCATCGGTAGGAAAACAATTAATCCTATTTTACAATTATCACATTAAAAATAAAAAGCTATATTCGGAAACATTGTTTTCAATTAATAAAGGCTTAGTGGTTTTCCGCTACAGGATGCCCGCTTTTCGTGGGGCGGGAGATGAGCCATTTTGAAAAGAACTAAACCAATAAAAAACTTTGTTACAGCTTAACAACTGTGACAGAGTTTTTTTGTATTGTTAGCCTCATTTATCGCACCTTTTTAAGAAAACAATACATTAAATGAGAGAACTTGGTAAAAGTATAATAATAGTAGGCCATGAAAATCGGGCGGTGGTAGGAAGTGTTTAATTATAAAGAAACGAATAGTGCAGTAACAAATAGGAAAATTCCTTTTCAAAATGATATTTCTCGCTCTTTAAATAAGGATATATTAGAAAATATAAAACGTATTAAAGATGATTTTGGAGATAGCTCGGATCTAATCATCCGGCATGAAACGCTAGGTGAAGGGCTACAGCATTCTTTTGCAGTTATCCATATTGATGGCATTTCAGATGAAAAACTAGTAAATGAAGGGATTATCGAAAAGATTGTTGGAATCAATTTTGAAAAGGACACTACCTTATCTTTAACGGATCTAGAAAATGGATTAAAAGGTATTATCTCTGTTTCTAGCTTGAAATCTCAATCAAGCTATACCAATCTCTTATCGGGATTACTTCTTGGTGATACGATTATTCTTCTAGATCAAGATACGAACTTTTTAGTAGCTTGTACAAAAATGGTCCAGTCTAGAAGTATCTCGGAACCGTCGACTCAGACAGTGATCAGAGGACCAAAGGATAGCTTTACAGAGAGTTTACGTACAAATACTTCTCTCATTCGAAATCGAATTCAGCACCCAGCATTACGTATCGAATCGATGAAAATTGGTGAAATAACAAGAACTGATATTGAGATTATGTATATTAAAGGCGTGGTAGATGAGAATTTATTACAAGAAGTAAAACACCGATTAGATGCAATTAATGTAGATGGCATTTTAGAATCGAGCTATATCGAAAATTATATCCAAAATGATCAAAAGACCATTTTCCCAACGATGGTACATACAGAGCGTCCAGATGCAGTCGTTGGAAATCTACTAGAGGGAAGAGTTGCTATTTTTACAGGAGGAACTCCCTTCGTTTTAATTTTACCAGCTACATTTACTCAGTTTTTTCAGTCGCCAGAGGACTACTATCAGAATTCGTACATTGGAACCTTTTTAAGAATTCTACGTTATTTGTCCTTTACGGTTGCTTTATTTGCACCAGCTATTTTTATTGCAATTACATCATTTCATCAAGCGGTTATTCCAACTGTACTATTAGTAAGTTTAGCTGCACAACGCGAAGGTGTTCCGTTGCCAGCAATCGTCGAAGCAATTGGTATGGAATTAGTCTTTGAAGTATTACGAGAAGCTGGTATTCGAATGCCGAGAGCAGTTGGGCAAGCACTTTCAATTGTTGGAGCCTTGATACTTGGGCAAGCTGCCGTACAGGCAGGTTTTGTGTCTGCATCGATGGTAATTATCGTATCGATTACAGCGATTGCTAGTTTCACTATTCCATATTACAACATGTCTATTGCTGCTAGGATTTTACGATTTATTCTATTACTAGCTGGAGCATATATTGGTTTATTTGGAATACTGATCGGTGGGTTGATTATTTTAATCCATATGTGCAGTCTTCGTTCATTTGGTGAACCTTATTTTGCACCATTTGCACCATTTCGAATAAAGAGTCAAAAAGATGCTATTCTAGTTGTTCCTACTCAAGGAAATACGAAATCAGTTGAAGAACAGAGCAGTGGGGAATGAGTATGAAAAGAAAATTTATTGTTTCTATATTTATCATGTGTTTATTAGTAAGTGGCTGTTCAAATTATAGAGAATTAAATGGATTGTCTATTGTAGTTGCGATGGGGATTGATTACTTACCAAAGGAAAAAAAGTATGAAATGATCGTTCAACTGATCAATCCAAGTGCAATCGCAACACAAATGGGTGGTGCACAAGGTATCCCTATTATTGCATTGGTTGAAAAAGGGAGAACGATATCAGAGGCAGCTAGACTTGTTACAAAAAGAATTTCTCGACCAAATATATACTCCCATGTGGCTTTAGTTGTAATTGGAGAAACATTAGCAAAAGAAAAATCATTAAATTATATTTTTGATGTATTTGAACGTGATTCAAAAATCCGTGTAAATATTCCAGTTATTATTGCAAGGGAGGATAGTGTTTATCGCGTAATGAATAATTTACCACCACTTGATAAACTTCCTGCTAAATCAATAGTTGGTAAGATTCAAAATACTTCAAATCTATTAGGAGAGAATCATGAAACGCAAATGCGTGAAGTTATTGCTGCACTTTCTAGTAAAGGAAGAGAACCAGTAATAAATGGTGCGAGTCTTGCAAGAGAATCATCAACGTCAGAATCGCTTGCTAATTTTGACGAAGTGAAATCAACGTATAACGTAATAAATGGTCTTGGTCTTTTTGATAAAGGAAAGCTAGTCGGATGGTTGGATGGACCACCAGCGAGGTCAGTACAATTCATTGATAATTTAATAAAGGAAACAAACGTTCAAGTACAATGTAAAAAAGGAACGTATGATTCGATGGAGTTAACTCGTGTCAAAACGAAATCTGAAGTGAAAATGAAAAAGGGTATACCTATGATTCATGTGAAAATAAAATCAATTGGACATATTGATGAAGTACTTTGTAATGACAATTTTGATAAAGCAAATGTATTAGGTAAGTATGAAAAACTGAGTGAGAAAGTAGTAAAACAGTTTATGGAACAAGGGATTGCTGAAGTACAAAAAAAAGCTGGAGATAGCTTTGGATTTGGAGAAAAATTACATCTATCAGATCCGAAAGAATTTAAAAAATATCAAAAAAATTGGGGAGAAATATTTAGAAAAGCCAAAGTTAAAGTAGACGTGGATGTTCAAATTAGTAATGTAGGTATGAGAAAGAAAGCCTATCCATATTAGAAGAGAAGGTTATAAAATGAATCGAAAATTAACTATAAGTGGCTTTCAATTTTTCTGTATCATCTATCTATTTGAAATTGGAAGCTCGTCATTAATTGCACTTGCAACACCTGCACGACAAGATGCATGGTTAAGTCTACTAATCGCAATCGTATGTGGATGCCTATTATTTTATGTATACATTAAGTTATTTGAAATGTTTCCTGACTTACCGTTAACGAAGTATGTTCAAAAAATTCTAGGAAAATATGCGGGTAAAATTATGGCGATTATCTACATAATCTACTTTATTTATATCGGTGGGCGTGTTTTACGCGACTTCGAGGAATTATTAGTCATTTCACTTTATAATTCAACTTCACTCATATCAATTGGTATTTTAATGATGTTTTTAGTGATGTATGCGATATACAAAGGATTTGAAGTATTTGCGAGGGTAAATGAATTCTCTTTTTATACTATTATCTTTATCATTATTTCTGTTATTGGTTTTGAAGTTATAGCAAAGCTCACTAAAATAGACAATTTAAGGCCCACTTTAGAGGATGGATGGTTACCTGTATTTAAAGCGGCATTTCCTTTAACGGTTACATTTCCTTTTGGAGAGATTATCACATTAACAATGTTAATGCCCCATTTAAAAAAGAAGGAATATGCCATGAAAGTGGGACTTCCCGCTATGATATTTGCAGGATTAACACTAGCAACTCTAACAATCGTCAACATATCAATATTAGGGGTGGACGTATTAGAGAGAGCAAGTTATCCCATTTTAACTGCAGTTAGTTATATTAATATTGCCAATTTTATTCAGCGACTTGATTCGCTTATTGTAATCGTAATGGTATTAGGTGGATTCATTAAAATTTCTGTCTTTTTCTTTTGTGCAGTACATGGAGCGGGTGATTTATTTGGTATAAAAAAAAGTGATACTCTAACCTATCCAATCGGAGTTATTATTGTACTTATTTCTGTGTGGATGGCTCCTAACTATTTAGAGCATTATAAAGAAGGTTTAGATTTTGTGCCATTTTATTTGCACATTCCATTTCAAATGATTATCCCAATAGCACTGTTAATTATTGCGATCATTCAGAAAAAAGTGAGTGGAAAAGAAAAAGCAGCTTAGACAAACTAAGCTGCTTTTTTTCATTTAAAGGACTATTGCTCTGCTATGTTTTGACCTTGATTTTGCTGTTGGTTTCTTTTCTTCTTCATGTTTTCTAAATAGTTTAAAATGATTTTTGCTAATCCAAATGGTACGGTGAAAAAGAAGATTAAAACATAATCTTCACCAACTAATTCAGTTTTACTGCCGAGAAAGTTACCGATGATTTCTTGCGTATTTGCGCCTTCTACATAGTCAATACCTATGATCAGTCCTACCGTTAATACAAATAATAGTAGAAATACTAAAAATACCTTCATGGTCCTCACCTATTCTTAATTTAATGGATTTCGTATTATTTTGGTTTTTTATGGAAGTAATTATGCGGAAAATTAATGAATATTCGACGAGAATAGTGAATTTTATTCAGAAAATTTAGAGTATAATGAATGTGGGAATGAATAAGGGGGGCTTAAATTGTTTCAAATTTTTAAAAACCGAAATTTCGCATGGTTATTTTTAGCCAATTTTACTTCTCAGCTTGGTTCAGTCGTGGGTATGACGGCATTTATGCTGTATCTATTAAGAAAATTCTCAACCCAACCATATTACGCAACAATTACAGAGCTTATGTATACATTGCCGATGATTTTTGTATTCTTTTTAGTCGGAGTGGTAGCAGATCGATTGAACCGTAAAAAAATAGCAATGTACTGTGATTTTATAAGCGCATTTTTATCGATTGTTTTATTATTTACAATTATGCAAGACTGGATAGTTATTTCGTTTGGAGTTCTCTTTATAAGAAGTGGTGTGTCAAAATTTTTCCAACCTGCTCAGTCTTCTTTATTACAAGGAATCTTAACGGAAGATCAGTATGCAACATCTGCTGGGCTAAATCAGCTTGTTAGTAGTTTATTTATGTTATTCGGTGGAGCAATTGGAACAGTTGTATTTTGGAAACTAGGGGTAGAAGCGGCTATAATGATTGACACTGTATCTTTTATTCTGTCAGGGATTTTGATTCAACTAGCTAAAGTAGGAAAAGAGATCACAAATCCAAATGGTCACCACTCGATTAAGGATTTAAATGTAAAAATGGTCATAAAAGATTTTAAAGAAGGAATTGTATACATAGTAAATCATTCATTACTTAGATCACTATTATCTGGATTTTTCTTATTTGGTGTAATTAATGGTGGATTTTCCGTAATGCCATCTTTCATTTTAAAATATAAACTAGCACCAGATTCGTATGAGGAATTATTAATCTATGTGGGTGTCGCATTTGGTACTGGTGTTTTAGCTGGCAGTATTTTTGGTTCAATGTTAGCTAAGAAAATTCAATTGCCTTATATGATTGTGATAGGTCTTATCATTTCAGGATTATGTGTAATTGTCAGTGGGTTTTCTTCAAATGCAACTGCATATATCATTTGGCAGTGGATCGTAGGCTTTACGCTACCGATTGTGAATATAGGGATTGGTGGTTGGTTTCCAAAAATTGTTGAGAAACGAATGATGGGGAGGGTACAAGGCTGGATTCAACCAATTATACTACTTTCTCAAAGCATTACATTAGGATTAATCACAGTTTTCTACCCTACCATTCTAAAAATTGAATGGCTTCATGCGATAGTAGGAGCAAGTCTTGCGATTGTTGGAATCTATTTTTTAATTATTTTACCGAAGTTTTTTAGTGCATCTTCTACTGCGACTATCGAAGTTGAAAAGTCAGTATCGCAATAATAGTTAAGAGTCATTATATGAGACAGATAAAGAGGTTAGCTACCTTTTTGTCTGTTTTTCTTTGTTTAGAAGATCAACTCTCTTTATATGATTCAAAGCTACTATTTTACAAGAGAAAACATTTTTCGACATAAGCTATTTGTACCATACAAATAAATGGTAGAAAGTATATAATAGATTTGATGAAATTTATCAAATTTTGCGTACATTATGAATCGTAAAACTACTATATAAAACAATTTAATTAGATAAATAAGTGCGAAAAAATACATTTTATATGCTATTAATTAAAAACATTATTGATGGAAAATCGTTTAGAGTCGCTATAAAAATAGGCCTTAATCGATTGAGAGGAGTAGCAAAATGCTAAGGGGTTTTTATGCAGCAGCGTCTGGTATGATTGCACAACAAAGAGTAACAGAGTATTTAACGAATAATTTAGCGAATGCAAATACACCAGGATATAAAGGAGAACAAGCTTCTTTACGTTCATTTCCAGAATTATTAATGCAACGAATGGGAACTGAAAATATTCCGGCAAAAAATATTTCTCAAAATGGCGCATTTTTAGGTGGAATGAACACCGGTGTTTATATGCAAGAAACAATGCCAAAGTTTACACAAGGTGACCTACAACAAACAAATAAGACGACTGACATTGCTATTCAAGAGCAAGTCATTCCATATAATACAACAGCCAAAACAAAGGGAGCACTGTTTTTTGAACTTCAAAATCCAGATGGCTCAGTTCGATATACAAGAAATGGGAATTTCACATTAGATCAACAAGGCTATTTAACTACAAATAACGGTTTTTACGTATTAGGTGAAAATAATCAACGTATTCAAGTTCAATCTTCGGATTTCAAAATGCTTGAGGACGGGACAATTACTGAAAATGGACGAGCAACAGGAAAGTTAAAAGTAGCATTCTCTGATAATCCAAACTCTTTAGTTAAAGAAGGAGAGGGACTATTCAAAACGGTAAACGGCCGAGCATTACCTACAGCTGCTAATAATAATCGTGTAGCATTTTCTGTTAATCAAGGCTTTATCGAGCGTTCGAATGTTGACGTTACTCAAACATATACAGAATTAATGTCTGCTTATCGCACATTCGAAGCAAATCAGAAAGTTTTACAGGCATACGACCGTAGTATGGATAAAGCCGCAAATGAAATCGGTAGGTTAAGATAAATAAATGAGTACAAGAAATAGATTCGATGAGGAGGGAAACAGATGAATCGTATGTTATCAATCGCTTCAAATACAATGGGGCAATTACAAAATCAATTAGATGTTATCAGTAATAATATTGCGAATGTAAATACAGTAGGTTATAAAAGACGTGATACAAATTTTGGTGAATTACTTTTTCAACAATTTGATAACCAAACACGTACAGACCAAGAGGTAGGTCGTAAAACACCTTATGGCGTAAGATATGGGGTAGGTGCAAAATTAGCGCATACGACACTTCAATTAGATGCAGGAGCAATCCAACGAACAGAAAGAAAGCTTGACGTTGCATTAATGGAGAAAAGTCAGTTTTTCCAAGTAAATGTGACTGAAAATGGTCGAACAGAAACAAGATATACAAGAGATGGCTCATTCCAATTATTACCGATCAACGGTGACGGATCAAAGTTGCAGCTTTCAACTAGCGAAGGTAATCCAGTATTAGGAACAAATGGACCAATTATTGTAGATGGTAACGCTAAAGATTTTTCATTTAATGAAACAGGTGGCCTAACAATAACAAACCAAAATGGAACAAGAACAAATTATCAGCTTGCAGTTGTAAATGTCCTTAAACCTCAGAACTTTGAGAGTGCAGGTAGCAATCTATTCCGTATCTCTAATGCAGCCACTGTTGGACAAACTGTGCGTCCCTTAAATGCAAATCAAGTAAGTACAATGGGTGGAGCATTAGAACAATCAAATGTGGACCTAGCAACATCAATGACAGACTTAACGATTACTCAGAAAGCTTATCAGTTTAGTTCTCGTGCAATCACAATGGCCGACGAAATGAGCGGTTTGATTAATGGATTGCGTTAACGAATGAAATGAGATAGTATAATATTTATGACGATAGAAGCTGGTCCTAAGACTTGCTTCTTTTTTATACTAACTTACGAAAAAATTGAATTGATTTAGGAGGAATACATAAAATGTTAGATATTAAAGCGATTAAAGAAATCCTTCCTCATCGTTACCCGTTTTTATTAGTTGATCGAATCATTGAGTTAGAAGAAGGTAAACGTGCAATCGGGTTAAAAAATGTAACAGCAAACGAAGAATTTTTTAACGGGCACTTCCCTGATTATCCAGTTATGCCAGGGGTATTAATTGTAGAGGCCCTTGCACAAGTTGGTGGAGTTGCAGCTCTAAGCTTAGAGCAAAACAAAGGGAAGTTAGCACTTTTTGCTGGAATTGATAACTGTCGATTTAAGAAACAAGTAGTTCCTGGCGACACACTTAGACTTGAAGTTGAGCTTGTGAAAATGCGTGGTCCTATCGGTAAAGGTAAAGCTGTAGCAACTGTTGATGGACAAATTGCTTGTGAAGCTGAACTAACGTTTGCACTAAAATAAGTTACCGTAGTAACAAAAATTCCTGTTTTTTACAAAATAGGAATTTTTTTTTGCGTTCAGGTGCAAATTGTAGAATAATTTAAATTATTTTGTCGTAAATGGTTTTTTTATGGTATTATAACAATGTTATCGAAATCTGACATCTAAGAGTAATTACAAAAATTTAAAAACGGGGGTATGTACATCATGCTCAAGAATTTACCACGTGGTACGAAAATTAGTATTACCAACTCTATCAAAACTGCTTTTGAATTATATATGAGAAACTTAGAGTGGGATTTAGAGGCGTACAGCTGGGATGGTTTCTTAGCTGAGTGGAAAAGCTACAATGAGCTAAACGCTTCGTGGCAATCAACTGTTGAAGAGTCTATTTTGAATAGCGAACAGTTTCATCAAGAATTAGCAATAAAAATGAACGAAGATATTACGAAAATGCTGAATGATGATCCAACAGAAGATCAAATTCAACAAATTGAGCAACTAGTAAAACAGTTAAAGGTGGAAGACCCAACTTATTCTTGTAAACTAGAAGCAAAATACCACATTGAACGATTACAACTTATGCAAACGGTATAATTAAAAGCAGACCTGTATAGAGGTCTGCTTTTTGTTTTGCCAAAATAGTGGGATTTTCGATTCTTACTCGCCCCTTAATTTTTTCCATTCGATTGCTTTGTGTTCTACATTTTTTACAAACGCGTCCTTACCATCCATATAACCTTCTATATCTTTCGGAAATTCTCTCGCAAGTCTCTCCTTTAGTTCACCATACGCAAAAGCGACATCGCTATGTGATCTTAAGTAGTTACGAAATGCTAAATGACGGTTAATTTGCTCTTCATTGTCATATTGATAGATATGAACGTGATGCGTACGATTTACGCCACCTTTTCGGAAATACCTACGACCTTCAAGGCCAAACTCTCCTAAGCCTTCATATCCAATCTCAGCCATCTTTGAAATGAATTGATCCACATGATTAATATTTTTAACGATTGGCATTAGATCAATGATTGGCTTTGCTTTCAAATTAGGCACAGATGTGCTGCCAATATGATGGATATCTATGATTTCACTTCCTAAAACCTCACGAATTTTCTTTGCTTCGATAGTAAAAAGCTCCACCCAATTTTCATCATAGTTAGTAACAACGACATTTACTTCGCGGCTTGCACTCATGCGATACCTCCGGTTAGTATAGTTCTCAAAAATATGAATTTACATTAAAAAACGGGATTATTCTATTTAATAATCCCGTCTGTATGGTCCGACTAAACACCAAGTAGATCTGCAAGTTCTTCCATTGATAGTTCGGTAATCCACTGTTCACTTGTAATAATTGTATCGTTAAGTGATTGTTTACGCTGTAGCATTTCGTCTATTTTTTCTTCAAGTGTACCGATCGTTACGAATTTATGGACTTGCACAAACTTGGTTTGCCCGATACGGTAAGCTCTATCTGTTGCTTGATTTTCTACAGCTGGATTCCACCAACGGTCAAAGTGCATAACATGATTTGCTGCGGTTAAGTTTAATCCTGTTCCACCGGCTTTAAGTGATAGAATAAATATTTTCACTTCACCGTTTTGGAATCGTGAAATCATACTATCACGGCCTGTTTTTGGAACACTACCGTTTAAGAATAGTACTTCTTCACCAAATTTAGTTTGTATGGCTTCTTTTAACATATCTCCCATTCGCACATATTGAGTAAAAATTAGACAACTTTCTTTTTGCTCTAGAATTGGATCAATTAATTCAAATAGTCGTTCTACCTTACTTGATCGATCTTCGAAATCGACAAGCTGTGTTTCTTTTAAGAATAAAGAAGGGTGATCGCATATTTGTTTAAGCTTATTTAACATCCATAGGATTCTTCCACGTCGTTCGATGCCAGTCAATGAATCAATCTGTTTCAGACTATCTTGAACTACTTGCTCATATAGTGCAGCCTGTTCTACGGATAGTGGACAAAGCATCTTTTGTTCTTGTTTCGGTGGAAGATTTAATGCAACATCTTCATCTTGCTTCGTTCGTCTTAGTAAGAAAGGAGAGATTAATCGATGAACGGCATTAATTTTTTCTTCACTTCGATCTTTCTCAATTGGATTTACGTAATGACCAACAAAACGATTAAGTGTTCCAAGATATCCACGATTGATAAAATCAAAAATTGTCCAAAGCTCAGTTAAGCGATTTTCCATAGGTGTACCAGTTAAGGCGATACGGTGCTCTGCTTTTAAGCCACGAACAGCTCTTGATTGTTTGGTCGCTGCATTTTTAATATTTTGTGCCTCGTCTAAAATAACACTTTTCCAAACATATTGTTTAAGGTCATCATAATCTAGCACACTTAAAGCATAAGAGGTTATCACTACGTCAACATCTCTAGCAATTGAAATTAAATCGGAACCTTTCAATCTGTTACCACCATAATGAACGTGGATTGATAAATCTGGATAGAACGTTTCGATTTCTCGTTTCCAGTTATTGATTACAGATGTTGGACAAACGATTAAGGATGCACCACGTTTTTCTTCGTGCTCTTTTCGATAAGCTAAATAGGCGATCGATTGAATTGTTTTTCCCAGTCCCATATCATCTGCAAGTAATGCGCCAAAACCCATATTCTTTAGATGAACTAACCATTCAAAGCCTTTTTGTTGATAAGCTCGTAAGTCAGCTTGCAAACCTTGAGGTACAGTTAACTCAGGTACTTCAGAGATAGACGTTAATCGTTTTGTTATTTCACGGAAAACCTCATCTACTTCAATTTCAACTTCAGCAAAAGGAGAATTTTCGTCCTCGATTTTTTCAGATCCTTGAAGTAATTCATGTTGGAGAACTTCATGAAAACGAAGACCTTGTTTTTCGGCTTTTGCCATCATTTTTTTCATTCGTGCGATAAATGCAGGATCAAGTGCAATCCATTGACCGTTAAATTGAATTAAGCGTCTTTGATTTTCGACGAATTGTTGGAATTGTTGTTCAGAGAGCTCCATCCCATTTGTTGAGATTCTCCAATTGAAATCAACCAATGTTTCCATATTAAAAAATGAATTACCAGCAGGTTTACCTTTGACACTAGCTTTTAAAGAGATTTTATTTTGTTTTAAAGCCTGCCACCAGCTTGGTAAAAGCACTTGAATATTTGCTGAAAGAATCTTTTCGCTGTCTTCTGTTAAAAACGTCCAAGCTTCTTGTTCAGATAAAATCTCCTTTGGTTTATCATTTTCAATTAAGGACGGTACAAGTAAGCCGACTCCTTGAAACGTTCGATCCAAGTATTCAGCATAAGAAGAGTGTTTACTTTGTAACGAACCATGACCTGAATATTCATAAGGCTTAATTGATTTGCGCTCATCAATCAAGTATGTACGAAGATGCCAATCATCATGTTCGCTCATCGGCTCTTCAAGTACTAATCGAATTGAAAATGGTACATCATCATCGCGAAGACCGATTTTTACATGCCAGTCATCTTCGTCAATACTATGGGATAACTGTTGTTTTAAATAAGTTGGATTATGATATAGGCTTCTTGAAATATCCCAACGCTTTGATTGAACCTTGCCAATTTCAAACTGCTGTTTAATTGCAGCCGAAACTAGTTCTTGCAACGTGGGTTCTAATTGTTCTGCCCCATCAATACGCCATATTTCTTCACCTGCTTGATAATGTGCAAAGCTAGGAGAGACTTGACCTTCTTGGAATGACGGATAGAGTTTAGAGATTGTCTGATGATAATCTGCTGCTTCATCTAGATAAGTGATCTCAACTAGAGAATTTTCGCTATGTTCTTTAAAAAAAGATAATGCTTCAATAGGAGTTAAAAGGATACCTTCAATTTGTTGTATACGGGTTGATTGTAATAATGACCCATAATATGAAGGTCCGTGCCATTGAAACACTAGATGCTTCCAAACGCTTACCGGTAGAATTCCACCGTGACTTTGCATCCCATAAATGAGTAATCCTTTATTCGGTACCCATTTTACAGCAATACTAAGATTTGCTAGTCGCTTCATTGACTAATTTTCCTTTCCTTAATTCCTCTTGAAGTGCACGCAAGCGAATAAATTGAGATTCGATATATTGAATGTAATCATTCCACTCTTCATTACGTTTTAATTTTTTATAATTTGTTTTTAACTTCTTTAAATATCGAACAGCTAACTTATAGTTGGATCGACCTTTTAGTTCGATATAATAGATCACCATATGGTGGTACAGAGGTAATACTGATTCCGGATCATGTTTATGTACTTCCTGTAGATCATGTTTATCAATTTGCTCAGGAAGAAACGAATATAAATACATTTGTAATTCTGACCAACGTTTGTATTCTTGATGATGCATTAAGTAATCCGTATATTGCATTTCGCTATAAGGCAGAAGTGCCTGGTAGACAACTTCCAATCCTGCAGTTTGTTTTGTATAAAAGCTATTGTATTCATAATGAGACAAGAAGTGTTTTGCAAATGTACTCTTCGCATATTCATCATCGCCATGTTGTAAAAAGTGTAAAACCATTTCGTAATATAAAGGTAAATATTCTGATAGACGTTGCGTCTCATTATTCTTTCTTAAATTTTCAATCCAGTATGTATAAGAATAAAGCGTTCGTTCATTATCACTATGTTTTTTCAATAAGGTAAGCACCGATTCATCATCTTTTAATAAAAAGTGTAAATGTGCTTTCCCTAAATCAGCATAATAATCTTCTTCAAGCTTCGAATAAATCTCTATATCTTGATTTAATATTCTTGAATTATTTAGTAATCCTTTATATACATGTCGAAATGAATTATAGCGCGGTATAAGACATAATTTACGTTCTAATAGCAATGATTTTACTAACTCGCGCAGGACTTCTTCATACTGCATAGAAACAGCCCCGCCAGTAATGTTATGTAATTGCCTGCTAACTGCCTCAATTTGATTTTCAAGCATCGTCATTTCTCTTGGTAAATGAGCATTGTCATAGATTGTACTTTGAATTTCAATTTGTCCGACCATTTTGTTCATTGTAAAGATGGCTGCTAAAAGTTGATATTGCAGCTTTTCTTTTTCTTGTCGAGGCTGTTGATTTAAAAGACCATGGTAGAACCGTTCATATAGAGGGTAAACAAAATAAACATCTTGATAAAATGATGTTTTTTGCTGTTCAATATACTCTTTATATTTTTTTTCAAATAGTTGAACGGTATCTTTTGGTTTGTCTTGCTCTAGCATCGTCATTTGGTCCAGTAATTGACGACCTGTCATGATCGTAGGGATGCTTTTCAAGGAAGCTTGTTTGAATTTGCGCATAATGTCCCCAACTAAAGCAAATGATGCAGCAGCATAAAATAAAAGTGCGATTTGATGCTGACAAGGAGGGACTTCATAACAATCGCAACCATTTTGATCATGATTATCTATATGTAAGATTGGTAAATGAATTTGCTCAGATTCTTCTACTACACCTACAAGTCGGCCCTCTCGAACAGAGACATTGTAAACTTGACCTTGTCGATAAAGTTGTAATCCTGTTTCGACAAGCTCTGAATCCCTCGTATTTTGCGGAGAAAGCTTTGAAAATAGTGAGTATGACAGTTCATTAATAATATCCTTACTTAAATCACGCTGAAGCATTCTCTGCCTCCTAACTCGTAACGTTCTTAATGGTAATTATACCCTAAACGCAACAGTTACACATAGTTGAAACGGGAAAAAGTGAAAGTTGATAAAGATTCAAATAAAAAGGTCGAAATATGAGTGGTAATAAATGACCTATAAACGTAGTATTCGATAGAAATATGACTATTGATGCTGCGTTTTTTGTAATTATATGAAAGGATTTAAATAAACGGTAACGAACTTGTAATCTTTCTGTAACATTAGAGAGAAAAAAACATGATATTATCGAATTATCAGATAAATTGAAAAAAAACGTAGAAACATATATTTCTAGGAGTGAAAATAATGAAAAAAAGTTTTTTACTACTTTCTATAATTTTCCTATTCCTAGTTGGACAACCTCTAAGTAAAACATCAGCTGCAACTATGGATGGTAATGATATTGTAAGTGAAGCAAAACAACATATAGGTGTCGATTATGTTTTTGGTGGAACAACCCCAAATGGTTTTGACTGCTCAGGGTTCGTCCGTTATGTATATAAACAAGCTGGTATTAGCTTACCACGTTCTTCTTCAGATCAATATGATGTAGGTAAATCAGTATCAAAAAATGATTTAGAACCAGGCGATCTAGTATTCTTTAGCGGGACATATAAATCAGGTATCTCTCATGCTGGAATTTACGTAGGAAGCAATAAATTCATCAGTGCTTCAAGTAGCCAAGGTGTTAAAATTGATACGTTAAATAGTGGATATTGGGGATCTAAGTATACAGGAGCTAAAAGAGTACTAAAATAATAGAATAATAGAACATAACTAATAGCTCCCATTTTGGGGGCTTTTCATTTTTTTGACTTCTAATACGGCTCTTTTCTTCATGCTAATTCCACGACACCCTGTCGTAACGCATACATGACCCACATCATGTGGGCCAAGGAGGCTTACCGCATGCCCCGCGGAAAGGGTGCATCCTGGAGCGGAAATCAACCTATCCCTTGTTTAATAGAAACAAGGTTTACTAACAATGCATTTAAAAATTTCAATAACAACTAGAACTTAACTAACTAGAGAGGTGAATTCATTTGAAGAGGATTTTAATCAGTTTTATCGTTTTTGTACTTACAATTGGACCTATCAAAACTATTTTTGCGGAGAGCACGATTCAAGTTAACCCTGAAAAATGGGTTGTTACACTAGAGGAGACAGATTTCACAATGAAAAATTCTGAATCCGGTGAAGAGACCATTATTAAAATTCCTGCAAATCAACTGTTGAAGATTGAGAAGGAAGACGTAAGTACTTTAAATGCCATCTACAACGGAAATAAAGGAATGGTGCAAAGAGATAAAGTCCGAGATGCAACATTATGGGAGATCTATCCGGCAACCAAAGTATTTAAAGTCATAAAGGATACAATCATTTACGTAAATGAAAATGGAAATCTAGTAAATAAAGGAATCTTGAAAACAAATACTTTATATGAAAAAACAGGTGAGAAAGACAATTATATAACTATACAGTTCTTTAATCAGACAGCTTATATTGATAAAAATAATACGATTCCATTACCAGACGAAAGCATCCCGGTTATAAATATCCCAAGTAAACCTACAAAAATAAAAGTCGGCATGACTAAGCAACTCACTAAAATCATGAATCCAAATGATAAATCAGTAGTAATTGCAGAAATTTCTTCACGACAAATGATTGATATTAAATCAGAATATGGAAACGACTATGTCGTAAGTATCGGTGGAGCTACAGGACTCATTTCAAAGTCTGACGTTTGGCTAAAGACAAATAATTACGTTGATCCATCTGGAAATTACTCTTATGAAGAATTAACAGCAGATTTACAAGAATTAAATGCATGGTATCCTACGTTCACAAAAATTGAAACAATAGGGAAGTCAGTAGACGGTAGAAATATTTATGCAATTAAGCTTGGAATCGGAAAAGAAGAAATCAGTTTAAATGCTTCACATCACGCTAGAGAGCATATGACAACAAATGTATTAATGGAGATGCTTGATCAGTATGCAAATGCATATGAGAAAAATACGAAGATAAATGGATACGATGTGAAAAAGATTTTAACAAAGACATCGATTTATTTTGTACCAATGGTTAACCCAGATGGTGTTATGCTAGTTCAAGAAGGTGCAAAAAGTGCAAAAAATCCAAATCAAGTGATCAAACTAAATAAAGGTAGTAAAAATTTTACTGCTTGGAAAGCAAATATTCGTGGTGTGGATTTAAATCGACAGTATCCAGCTGGATGGTCTAGTTTAAAAAATAATAAAGTGAAACCAGGACCTGATAATCATAAAGGGAAAAAGCCTTTAAGTGAGCCAGAAGTAAAAGCTTTATATGATTTTACAAATAAACATTCATTTAAAAATACGGTAGCATATCATTCATCTGGAAATATAATATTTTGGCACTATAATCAAAAAGGTAGTCAAATGACTCGAGATAAAAAAATTGCTACAAAATTATCGAAGCAAACAGGATATAGTCTCGTTGCGCCTGCGAAAGGCGGGGGAGGCGGTTATAAGGATTGGTATGTGACAGCTAAAAAAAGACCAGGATATACAATTGAAATTTCTCCTTATGTAGGTAACCGTCCTGTCCCGAATAGTTATTTTAATAGTATTATGAAAAAAAACGTAAATATTGGATTAATAATGGCAATTCAGTAGAGAAAATAAGGGTTTTTTATTAAAAGAATTAATCAATTTATTTTATTAATGGTGCACAATTTGTTTTTCGTAAAAATCTGTGTTACAATATCCATATACTTAATAAGAATTGGTTAATTCAACTCATGTGTTAAAAGGGACGAATTTTCATCCTGTTATAATGTGTGTATTTTTTCTTAACAGTACTCATTAAGTGTAAAAAAAACAGGATTATATGGAGGTTCGTATTATGAACACAGGTACAGTAAAATGGTTTAACGCAGAAAAAGGTTTCGGATTCATCGCTGTTGAAGGTGGAGACGATGTATTCGTACATTTCTCAGCAATCCAAGGCGACGGTTTCAAATCTCTTGAAGAAGGCCAAAAAGTAAGCTTTGAGATCACTCAAGGTAACCGTGGCGCTCAAGCTGAAAACGTAGTTAAATTATAATTTCACGCTTAAGTGAACAAGACTGTTAGCATTTTGCTAACAGTCTTTTTTGTTTGTCTAGAGTGGTGAAATAAAAACCACAGCAATCTTCGCCATGTATCTTCAGAATCATTTTTTATACACAAAAAAAAGAGCTGATGTCAGCTCTTTTACTATTTATTTTATTAATGCAGAGTCAATTAATTCGATTGCTTCAAGTTGTGAAATTCCTTTAATTAGACTAAGCTCTCCTACAAACATTCGTTTTGCAGTATCTAACATTTCTTTTTCACTTGGATTTAAAGGTTTTTCTTTGCTTTGAAGAGTTAAATCTCGCACTACTTGAGCACCAGCGAGTAATTCACCTGACTTCAGTTTTTTCATATTTACATCATATTTTTGTTTCCATGATAAGGTACCATCTGGAAGACCATTAGAAAAATCATCTAGAACACTTTCTAGGTGTTCATGATCTTCAACTAATCGAATTTTCGTGTTTGAGACATTCCCTTGAGGGATCATCAATTTCATATTACTAGCTGGCATATTGATAATATAGTATTGCTGTGTTACACCCTGTATTACCTTTTCTTCTATGGAATCAATTACCGCAGCACCTTGCATCGGATATATTATTTGATCGCCAATTTTGAACAATGTACCCACCTCCGAAAATTCTTTAATCTAAGTATAACATTATTTATTCAAATATCAAAATTTCTATAATATCATCTTAAAAATAATGCTGTCAATAATTTTGATGTATATTTTTAGCCTTTTTTGGGAAAAAGATGAACATGTCATATATATAGGGACATAAAATGGAAGGAGAGTATGTCGAAAGGAGGATGCTTATGAATTATCGTGTAGTATTTTTTTGTGTAGCAGTACTTACTTTTTTTTCTTCGACAGCCGGAACTGGTGAACATAGAGAGCTAGATTCAACAGTTGGAAATAGTGAACAAAGAGTGCTGGAAAAGTTGCCGGATGGAGTATTGTTAGCTGCTGCCGAACTATCGTATGAACCATTTCGAAAACAGGAAATCGGAAAAAGTTTAACAGAACACCAAGGAGTTGCGGAACCACTATATACAGAAATGCATGAAAAACTAAGTGATTATCAGCTTGTTTCGTTAACATCTGGAGAAATTGGCTTTTCTGCAATTGCATTGAAAAGTAACAAAGATAATAATTTATTATTTGCCTTTAGCGGACTAAGGAAAATTAATTTACAAGATATTTATCAGAGGTTACTTGGTTTTGAATCTCCTGAAAATGGATCGCCGGTTGTGGTAGATACACAAGCACAGGGAGCATATAAGTGGGTTAAATCGATCCTGAATCGAAAAGAAAACGCTGGATCAAGTGTATACGTAACAGGTCATTCATTTGGTGGGTATTTAGCGCAATATGTTGGCTATCAACTTAATACAGACGAGAAAATGAAAAATCACCAATTTGTTCAAGGGGTTACGTTTAATTCGTTAGGAATATTATTAGAAAACGGGTCAAAAAAGCTTCAGGCAAAAACTGGGAAAATTCAACAATCTTACAAGCCTTTATTCACAAACTATATAGTGAAAGGTGACCCACTAGACTACGCAAGTAAGACTTTCTTCGAAGAAATTACAGGCTATTCACTAAAACATCTTGGGAATGTAAACTACATTACAGTCGATGAAAACTACAAATCATCACTACAAGCGTTAGAGAAAACAAAGGATTTATGGGCAAAAGCTAAACAACTTAAGCCTTTGTATCCATATCATGATTTAACAGAATTTGAAGTTGGATTTTGGGGATGAAAAATAAAACGAGTATCCTAGAGCGAAAATCAACAAATCCCTTGTTATGCGGCAACGAAGTTTACAAAACAGCAAAAGAAATAAAATAAATAGGGGCTATCAAAAAATCACTCAATTGATTTTCGATAGCCCCGTTATTATTTAAGCGAATAAACGTTGGATTAACCAGATTAATCCGAGTACAAATATGGCAATGGAACCATACTTTACGTAATTTCGATACGTAGATAATTTCTGTAATTTTAACAAAATCGGAATAAGTAACAGTAAAATTAGTAACTGAATAAATTCAATACCAAGATTGAAATTTAACAATGCAATTGCCAAATTCGACTTCGGTATCTCCATTTCCTTCAATATACTAGCAAATCCCATTCCATGAATTAATCCAAATAAAAATGTAATTACCCATCTATTTTTTACTTTGTCTTTAAATATATTTTCGACAGCAACATAACAAATACTTAAAGCAATAATTGATTCCACTATTCTAGAAGGTAAACTAACAATACCTAAAACTGATAGAGAAATTGTAATACTATGTGCAATTGTAAAGGCAGTAACCGTACCAATATACTGTTTAATTTTTTGTCTACCAATGATTAATGCAAATAAAAATAATAAATGATCGTATCCAGTTAAGATATGAAAAATACCTAATTTAAAAAATGAAAACCACGATGATGTATTTGTTGAGTTTTCTTTAGGTAAGTCGGATTGTTTATGATCTTGATCTGCTTGATTCTCACTCGCCGATTGCTGATCCTGTTGAACTTCTGTTAGTAACATAGTCCACGTCCGGCTATCTCCTTGAAGTGCAGCTTGGCTAGTTTCAGCTCCGTATGTTGCACTCATTAAGTTTACATAATTAGTTGTTCCTGAATCACCAGCATAAAAGCCATCACTTAGGCTAATCGTATCTCCAGGTGAAAATGCAGGGTAAATGATTGTACACTCTAGGAAATTTTTATTCTCTTTTTTGACAAGCTTCATTTTTTTGACACTTGGAGTTTGCTCATGATTGTTTTTATCCAGAGACAATGTCTCAGTAATAAGCTCCTCTAGATGGTGGTGGGCTTTCTTAATTTCTGCTTTATTAAGTTCAAAGTCTTTATTTGTATCTAGACCACTTAGTAATTCGATAAGTGAGGTCGTATCGATCGAAAATTTTAGTTCTGTTTGGTCTTTCTCTATTTTCAAAGTTGTAAAACTAGCACTATAGTTATGTGCCGATGCAACCGATGGGAGAGTTAATAATAAAATCAAACCGAATGATAGAAGGCTAAAGAAAAAATTTTTTGTTTTTCTTGAAGAAAGAATAGATCTAAGTCGGAAAGTGTAATCAAGCACCTGTATTTCCCCCTGATTTTATATAAGTATCTTTTCGATAAACTACTGAATGATAGCTGGAAAAACTAAAGCCATCTATTATCTAAACATATATCTATTAAATTTGTATAGTGGCTTACATAAATTTACAGAAAATGTAAATTAATTTAAACATATTGTTATTTCTTTAAATTTAAAAGTTTCATATAATTATAGAGGCACGATAATTGAATAGAAAGTGAGAGGTAAAGGCTCCTGTTTTTAAGTAATTAATTTTTCTCTAAATTTATTTAAAGGATGTTGATGAAATGAAGTTGAAAAAGAGGAAGTATAGGCGTTGGACAAGCATATTTATGACGTCCCTTTTATTAGTGGGAACGTTTTTGCCTAGTGGTTTGACCAATAGAGCTCAAGCAGCAATAGCTGATCATGTAGTGATTAGTCAGGTTTATGGCGGTGGAGGTAACTCTGGTGCTACATTTACAAATGATTTTATTGAGCTTTATAACCCAACTGATAGCGATGTTGTTTTAGATGGCTGGTCAGTTCAGTACGCTAGTTCGACAGGAAGTGGTTGGACTGCAACACCATTAAACGGAGCTATAAAAGCTCACGGTTTTTATTTAATTCAAGAGGCACCTGGTACTTCAGTAACAGATAAACCATTACCAACTCCAGATAAAACAGGAGCTATAACGATGGCTGCTGGTGCGGCAAAAATAGCATTAGTGAACACTTCAACATTACTTACAGGTACAAATCCAACTCTAACGAGCGGTAGTATCGTTGATTTTGTAGGTTATGGGAGTGGAACTAATGGCTTTGAAGGGACGGGCCCAACAAGTCCATCACTTACTAGTTCGTTAAGTGCACAACGTAGACCTTATGCAAATGTTGCTCCTGCTGCTGGCAAAGGAAATGCATGGGATACGAATGACAATTTAAATGACTTTGTTGCTGCACTGCCTGTTCCAAAAAACAGTGCTAGCCCAACAGAAGTTCCAATGGTTTCGAACAAAAGTTTACAACCGATTGGAAACAATATTCAATTTACATTAAAAGATTCTACGAGTAATTTAACAGGTAACGCTGGAACTGTTTCAAGTAATGCAATTATAAATATATATGACAGTTCATCTAAAGGTACTAAGTTAATTACAGGCAATGCATCTTCAAATGGTAGCTTTGATCTAAGCTTCAACGCAGGACAAACGCTTACCTCTGTATATGTAACTGCCACAGAAATTGGTAGAGAAGAAAGTGACGCAATTGAAATCCAAGCTGCAAATGAAAGCGCTTCTCTTAATAACACAAAATTAAGTTATATGATTGATAGTAATAATGTAGGTACGTTAATTGGGAATGCAGGTGCTGGAGTCTCAGGCTCAATCATCAATGTATATCCTAATTCTACTGCGACAAAAACTGAAAGATTATTAACTCAGGAAGTTAAAGTGAGCGCTACAGGTGCATTTTCTGCAACGTTTAACAATGCGCCTACAACAGTTTACGTTACACAGCAATCAATCACCAACAAAGGAATAAAACTTGAAAGTGTTCCAGTATCAGTTACGAAAACTTCAACAGAAGCAATCACTAAACTAAATGAAGTTCGTGCTTCTGATGCAAAAGGTCAACCTGTAAACCTTAACAAGTTTTTTACAGTTGAAGGAGTAGCAACGGTAGATAATGGAGTTTTAGGAACACAAAAACAAAACTTCTATCTTCAAGACGAAACTGGAGGAATCAATGTATTCCATACCTCATTTGATTCAGGTTTCACAGTCGTTAAAGGAGACAAGCTACGCGTTACTGGTAAAGTAATTTATTACAATGGATTAACTGAGTTCGAGCCTACATCGATTGTTAAAATCAGTGAAGGAAACGCAGTACCAGTTGCAAAAGATTTAACGATTCTTGATTTAACAACGTTCACAATTGCAGAGCCTCTTGAAGGTAGTCTTGTTACAGTAACTGGAAAAGTTTCAGCAACTGCAAGTACACCTCCGAATTACAATGTGACTTTTGTTGATGAAAATAATAAAGCAACGACACTAAGAATCATGGATAAAACAGGAATTATACCTGATACAGATCTAGTAGTTGGAAAGAGTTATACAGTTACTGGGGTATTAGGTCAATATACAACAAATGCTTCAGCAACAAGCGGATATCAAGTTTATCCTCGTAATGTGAAAGATATTGCACCAATTTTAAGCATCACCCATGTTCCTCTTTCACAGGAATATAAGGATACAAATATTGAATTTGAAGCAATTGCAGATGGAGCAGAATCTGTAAAAGTTTTTTATAGAGCAAAAGGTACAACAGATTATATAGAATTACCAATGGCTAAAGGTAGCGAAGGACGTTATACAACAATACTTGATGCAAGTAAAGTACCTGCGAATGGATTTGAGTATTATATTGAAGCAAAAGCAGGCGCAAAAGTACAAAGCTCTGGTACAAGCACAACTCCTTATGCTGTAACTTTAATTGAAGATCAAGAGGGACCGATTTTCAGCGGTGAAACACCTCAAGATAAAACAAAAGTTGAAAGTTCTCATCCGGAAATTTCTGTTTTAATGAATGATCCTAGCGGAGTAAATGTAAACTCTGTTCAATTATGGTTTGATAATAAAGAAATCAATGCTTCTGGAGCAATCATCAGTAAAAGCCAAGTTAAATACACTTCGGCTGGGGATATCGAACTTGGACTTCATACTGTTAAAGTAAAAGCAGTGGACATGAAGGGTAATAGTAGTGAAAAACAATGGACTTTTGAAGTAGTACCTCGTTTTAAAGGTGGAAATCACTACCGTGGTACAACTCATAACCATACGAATATTTCACACGATGCTTCTGGTACTCCGGAAGAAGCTTTAAAAGCTGGTAAAGCACATAATTATGATTGGTTTGCATTCTCTGATCACTCACATGATATTGACCCTACAAAATTAGGTCAAGATACAGTTGATCGTAAAGGTATGCCTGAGCGTACTGGTGGAGATCAATGGCAATTAACGAAGGACTTAGCTAAGCAATATACAAAAAATGGAGATTATGTGGTATTTCCTGCATTTGAAATGACTTCAACAACTTGGGGACATTCAAATATATTTGGAACAGAAAACTTCATTGATCGAAATATTAATGGGAAGCAATATCAAGATTTAAACAAATATTACTCTTGGGTATTAACGTATGATGATATCGTTGGTCAATTTAACCATCCAGATATGTCAGCAAACGCGTTTAATAATTTCAAGCCATATGATAAGAACGTAGATAAATTATTTACGATGTTAGAAGTAGGTAACGGGTCTGGTCACTATGGATATGCAAATGCTGATAAAAAGTTTTATTCAGCACTAGATTTAGGTTGGCATGTTGCTCCGACATATGGTGAAGACAATCATGAAGGTACATGGGGACAAACAAATGCACGTACTGTAATCGTAGCTGATGATCTTTCTCAAGATTCATTAATGCATTCGATGAAAAATATGCGCGTTTATATGGAAGAAGATCCAAACTTCACATTAGATGTATTAGCAAATGGATATTATATGGGATCAACTGTTGATAGCAAAACACTTAATTTTGATATCTCAGGAAGTGATTTAGTAGCTGAGAATCATAATGATAGTGACTATAGTTACTTACCTGCTAGCTATAAATCAGATGATCGAATTGCAAAAGTAGAATTAATTTCAAATGGTGGAAAAGTTGTTGATTCATATGAACCAATGACAAAAGATTTCAATTGGAAACCATCTTACACTGTAAATAGTGGACAACAGTGGTTTGTTGTTAAAGTAACTCAAGCGGATGGCGAAAGAATTTATTCTTCTCCAATCTGGTCAAAAGAAGAATCAGTTGACGTAAAAGTAAATGGAATTGATGTAGTTGGAGATGTGATCGTAGGTGATAACCCAGCTACATTAAAAGCAACAGTTGCAAATAACGGTACTCAAACAATCAATAACTTAAAAGTAGATTTCTATTATGATAGCGTTGACCAAACACATTTTATTGGAACAAATAATATTTCATCAATCCTATCAAAGAACTCAGCTTCCGCAACTGCAACATGGAATAGTCCAATTAAAGGAGACCATCAGCTTATTGTTGTTGTCACATCCAATGATGGACTAGATATTGGAGATGTTAAGTATTCCTTACCAGTAACAATAAAAGAGCCATTAGGTATCAAAGTATTAATCGATGCTTATCACGGTAATGAAAATAGTAGTGGTGATGGCGGTACTTATAAAGATAATTTGAAAACTTACACACTACAGCTTCAAAAAGAAGGATATAAAGTAGTAGAAAATAAACAAGTTATTACGGATGCAGTACTAAGCGATGTTCAAGTGTTAATGATCACAGCTCCTAAAACTGCATTATCTGCAGATGAAAGAGCAGCGGTAGCAAAATTTGTGAAGAACGGTGGATCATTATTACTAACGAGTAAGAGTAATAATAGTTCAGATCCAACAATCAGTAATCCGTTATTAGGTGACATCGGTACAGCAATTCGAATTAATAATGATGGTGTATTTGATGACAGTAAAACTGGAAACTTCTGGGGTGATCCAAAATTATCACCATATGCGGTAAGAATTCACCCAGGATTAGTTTCAAATTATATTACTGACAGAGTACCATTCCTTGACTATTACAGTGGTGTAAGTCTTGTCGGAGAAAATAATCAGCCTCTTGTACAAAGTGGAAAGGTTGTTATTCTAGGCAAAGGAAATGAAACCACTTATGAAGGAAATATAAAAGGTGGATATACGTATGATTCAGTATCAGATGAAACAGGTGGATCAGCTATTCCATTAATTGCATCAGAGGAAATCGGTGATAAAGGACGTATTATTGTATCAGGAATGAACATCTTTAATGATAAGCAAATGGATGAATCATTTGAACCGAAAGGGAATAATGAGTTTTCACTTAATGCAGTAAATTGGCTAGCTCATCGAGAAACAAAAGTTTCGAATATAGCTGATGTACGTAATTTAGAAGATGATAAAGAAGCTGTCATTGAAGGAACAGTAACGACAGCTGCAGGTGTATTCTTCGATGCGTTTTATATTCAAGATGCAACAGGCGGAATTATGGCATTTAAAGAAGCTCCTGAAGGCTCTTTAAAATTAGGCGATAAAGTTCGTGTATATGGACATGTAAAAACATTTGAGAATAATAAAGAGTTCGAATTTGATAGTTTTGATAAAGACGTAATCAAAATTGGAAAAACGACGCCAATTACTCCAAAAGAAGTAGAGACTGGTAAAGCGACAGCGGATGAAAACCAGGGACTTCTAGTAAAAGTAAAAGGTAAAGTCGTTTCAAAATATGATGAAAATTCATATGTAATTGATGATGGTTCAGGAAAAACATTAGTATTTACTGATGGTTATATTGTTAACCAAAGTGGTCCAGTCCCAGTTCTTAAAGTTGGAGACACACTTGAAGCAGTGGGATTATCAGGTAAATTCACTGATGGAAATCGTATTCGAGTACGTGATACGAAGGAATTAGTAGGTTCGGATACATCTAGTCCGGAGTCGCCTATTGTCAATTCTTTAACTGATAAAGATGCAACGATTAGTGGAACAGCAGAAGTTGGATCCAAAGTAATTGCAAAAGTTGATGGGAATGAAATTGGTCAAGCGACAGCCGATCAAACTGGTAAATTCGAAATCAGCATTTCAAAACTATCAGCGGGTACAAAAGTTACGTTAACTGCCGTAGACGGAAATGGTAATGTGAGTGAAGTTGTTGAAGTAATCGTAATTGATGCAACTGCACCAGCAGAACCTGCTGTAAATGATATAAAAGATTTTGATACAAAGGTTACTGGAACAGCAGAAGCTGGATCAACTATTATTGTGAGTGCTGAAAATGTCATCCTTGGTCAAGGCATTGCAAACCAAGATGGACAATTCAACATCACTTTAACTTCTAAGCAAAAAGCAGGTACAGTTGTTTCAGTACAAGCAATTGATCAAGCAGGTAATAGAAGTGCTCAAACTGAAATTACTGTTATTGATGCAACTGCACCAGCAGCACCTGTTGTAACTGAAATAAAAGATTATGGAACTGTAATTGGTAAAGCAGAAGTTGGAGCTACAATAACAGTTTCTGTAGGAAGTACAGTCCTTGGTAAAGGCACAGTAAACCAAGATGGTAATTTCTCAATTTTATTAAGTTCAAAACAAAAAATAGGAACGGTTCTTTCAATTGTAGCGGTGGATAATGCAGGAAACAAAAGTTCTGTGACAAGTGTGACTGTAAAAGACACAACTCCTCCTGACTCGCCAGTTGTAAAGGGCAAGATTAAAGACAATGATAAAAAAATAATGGGAACAGCAGAAGCGAATTCATTTGTCATTGTAAAACGTGGCAATACTATTATCAGTTCTGATACTGCGGATTCTAAAGGTAAGTTTACGTTAGAGATTTCAAGGCAGGATATTGGAACAGTTTTATATGTTATAGCAATTGATGATGAAGGAAATGAAAGTACTCCTACTAAAGTAATTGTTGAAAAATAAATGAAAGTACCCCTAAGTATATACTTAGGGGTATTTTTTGTAGAAAGACCAAAACTAATTGCTTAAAAAATCGTTATTCATTTTTACATTAATTATTAAAATAGTCCCGCGATAAAAAATGAATGACCTCGAAAACTGAAGGGTTTTCCTATTTCGTTGGTAGAGATTGATGAAAGGAAATCTGCATTAAAATTATCCTAGAATCATGAATATTCTAAATAGTTAAAAAACTACTAGACTGATATTTCCTTATACTATACAATCTACTTAGTTGGAATAATCTAGCAAACAACTATTAAATAGGAGTGATTAGTATCATGAAAAAATTATCAAAACGAAATGTACTAATGACATCATTGTCAGCAGCGTTAGTAGCAACTGCTGTATCACCAGCTGCAATCAGTGCAGCAACAGTTAAACTTTCAGTTAAAAAAGTAACCGTTGTAAACACAAAAACGGTAGTAGTAGAGTTTAATAAAGCTGTTAATAAATCGACTGCTTTAAAAGCTAGTAACTATGTTTTTGCTAAAGGTACTGGAGTATCGGTAACAAAGGTTACTTTATCAGGAAATAAAGCAACTTTAACAGTCAAAGGTGCTGAAAATAAAACTGCTTCATTTAAAGCGGGATTAACAGTTTCAAAAGTTAAAGATAGTAAGGGCGCAGTAATGAGTACATTTAAAACAAATGTAGGCTTTACAATTGCTGCTAAGCTAGTTGTTTTTACAAAGGCTGTAACACTTGATTCAGATAAAAATGGTAAATTAGATTCAATCGCTGTTACTTTCTCGCAATCAGTAACTGGCGTTGATAAATCAGATTTCCAAGTTGCAGGTTACACAGTGACAAACGCTTCTTCTAAAGGTGTAGTGACAACGCTTACACTTGAAGAAAAAGACACAAATGATCTTAGTGCGAAACCAGCTGTATCATTTGTTGGTGAAGTAAAAGATGCTTCAGGCAAATCAGTTAAATCAATTAAGTCAGTACAAACAACGACTGGTTTTATTGTAGTTAACTTAGGTGGAGAAAACTTCGCATTTACTGCAAATCAAAATTTCTTTGTAAATGCAAAACTACCTGAAACATTTACAAGACCAGCTGGATCACAGCTTCGATTCAAAGTGCTTATTACAAAAGATGGTGCGCCTGTTAAGAATTTAACTTTTGTTTACTTAGGTGGAATAAATTCAACGACAAACGCTCAAGGTGTAGCATATGTTCCAGAGAAAGAAGAAGTAAGTGACTTATCATTAACTTTATTAAAAATGCCAGAGGGCTATAAAGTACCATTTACAATCACACTTCCGTCTGCTGGAAACTATGAAATTAAAGCAGAATTAGTAGACCATAATGCAAATGATACGGCTGTACAAGGTGCAGAGTATAAATACCTTTTAAAATAATAAGTAAGGCCATTAAGAAGCTAAAGGAAACGATTTCCTTTAGCTTTTTCAATTATACTAGCAAGTTTACTATTTTCTATTTTATCCTAGTCATATTCTTGAGTATTGCTAATACATTAATAGTAGAAAGAAACTATTAGCGGTAGGGTGTGAATAGATGGGACAAAAAAAACAAAGCCAACTAGGATTCTTTTTAATTACGACAGGACTACTAGTCTTATTAGTTAGTTCATTAGCTTACTATAAGTTTTCCTCAACTGTTAGTATGAGCCCTTACACAACCATACAGCTAGATTTATCAAATAAGGAAATAACAAAAACAACAGACTTAATTTATTTAAAAGAAAAAGAAAAAAACGGTACGAAATATGAAATACAGCACATCTTAAAAAACACTGGAAACCATGATATTAGTCACATTACATTGGAAGGTTTTCTCTTACAAAAAAACAATCAAAATGAAGCCCAATATATTTACATTCAAAGTATTCAATTTGGAGACCAGCTATATACGCCTAAATATATGAAGTACCTTGGCTTCGATCAAAACCGTGATGATAAAATTTCACTATACGAATTTACAATGAATGAGTTTCCATTAGGAAGTTTAATCAAAAACCAAGAGCGCAAATTTGTGATTAAAGGAGTATACGAAAAAGGATTACCTCCATTTAATAGTGACAATAAAGAATCTAGAATATTAATGGATTTAACCTATAATGTAGATTAATTTATGTAAGAGTCTAGCAGATGTGCTGGACTCTTTTTTGTTTTGAAAATGCTAGATTCTATCGTCTAATTTTTTGCAAAAAGATGAACATGATAGAATAACTTGCATACGATAATAGAACAGGAATTAGATTAAGTAGGGTTGCTGCAATAAAGTGTAGTGGCGCTACTAGAAGGTAGAGGGTAGATGAAAGTATTAGGTAAGATAATTAATATCCTATTGGTTGTTATTCTACTTTTAATGTCATATGTCGTAGTTGAAACAAAGATTAAAGGTCAGCTTCCGACTCTATTTAAACATCAAGTATATTATGTACAATCAGGCTCAATGGAACCTACACTAAAAACTGGATCGATAATACTTGTAAAAAAACGAACGGATCAGGCAATACTTACAACTGGTGATATTATTACTTTCAGAATGCCGTATAATAACCAAATTCTTGTAACACATAGAATAAATGAAATTGTTAAACATGATGGACAAGTGTACTATCGTACTAAAGGTGATGCAAACACAGTACAGGATCCTTGGATAGTTGATAAAAACAGTATTGTATCTATATATAGTGGAGTAACGATTCCGTTTGTAGGTTATTTTTTCAAAGAAATTCATAGTAGCTTTAGTATTTATGTTTTACTCGTTATTTTAGGTATAATTCTTATAACTTATGGGATTAGATTGTTTAGAAAAAATTAAATGAGTAAAGAAAATAACAATTCAAATTGGGCAGCAGGATGCAGGCCATTTTCATGAAGGTTAAATTTTGTTCAACTGATATAAACATATTTAGAGTTAATTAGAATCTAAGTCATAAAAAAAACACTTCATTTAAATGAAGTGATTTTTTTTATACTTAAAAATGTCTCAATATAAGATCTGAATTAGCTTATTGATTTTTTGTCATCATTTGCTGAGGCTTTATCTTACTACCTTGAATCGTACTAACTCGATTCGCAATTGTTTTTCCTAATCGCATACTTGGGACCTCAATAAACTTCCAAGTAATATATCCTACCAATATAGAAAATACGATAGTAATTATGAAAATGCTCCAGAATGGCAGAGTATAATAAAAAAGATGAATACAACTTAAAAGAACTAATGGGTGATATAAGTATAGGCTGAATGAAATTTTCCCAACGAAATTGATAGGTTTAAACATTAAGACATTCTCAGCTTTTGACGATCCAATCGCTATAATAAAGAAACCGATAGCGCCTATGCCCATTCCATATTCCTGCATAATTAAAGCAAATTTTGTAAATGCGCTAATTTTCGTTAATTCATAAAGATCAAAAATTGCTAAACCAGAGAAGTTGAAAAGTAAGATGGATATTAGCAAAAATATTATTTTATTTATTCGTTTTAACTTTTGGAAAAAACCAATGGCTTCAGTTCTATGCTTTGCCAAAAGTACACCCATAATAAATAATGAAAGGTAAGATAAGGTATCAATATAAGAAATATGAAATCCGTTTGATTTTTCTAAATGGAATACAATGTCTAATGCCTTTACACTAGTTAAAGCAATACAAATTAGAACACTTACTTTCCAGTCTATACGTTTTATAATTAGAACTACAAAAGGAAAAATGAGTGCGATCCTTAGTTCATGTATTAATGTCCAAATTACACCATTAAATGAATCGGCGTGAATATTTCCAATAAAATAGATATGCTCCATTATCAATTTGCCACTCAGAATTGTTTTCCATTGGCTATCAATATAGCCACTTACACTACCTATCTTATAAGATAGGAATATTTGAGACAAAATAATAGCAAATGTTATGGCGATTATGTAAGGAACATAAATTCTACATAATCTTCGAATTAAGTATGAAGTGTAATTAATTTGATCTTTCTTTAAAAATGGAAGGGATAAAACAAATCCACTTAATACGAAAAATAACATTAGAAAACCATGTCCATTCAGTACTCCGGTTGCTTTTAACAGTTTGTCAGCTGCAATAGGTATCGCTAATAATGGAATTGCATGACTTATTAATACACTCAGTGCCCCTAAACCACGAAAAGAGTCTAATTGTTCGATTCGATTTTTCATCATATTCTCCCCTAGTATTCAATTGATAATATAATTTATTCTTTATTGAGAACAAAATACCTTTTTCATATTAGTAAAAATTTTATATAGTTAAATTAAATGGTAATTTCAAGAGAAATTACTATATAAATAGTTTTAGAAATAAAAAAGGAATTTATTAAAATACAATTTAATATACATATAACTGTTCACAAAATTACCAATTTAAACTAGTTCTTTAAAGACTCTGATAACGTTCTGAATTATCAGAAAAAATAGTAAATCACAGTTGACTTGTTCGTTATAAAGAATTATTATGTAGACATACCCAGTCTTTATTCTTTTTTTAGCAAAGCAAATTTTTTTTAATCGTACGTTCGTTAAAAAGAACAAAATAAAAAAAAAGTGGTGGGAAATGTGGAGAACGAATTAAGTATAAAAAAAATCATGGTACTTATGAAGAAACGGATTTGGATAATTTTTGCCTTTTCTATCTTCTTTTCAACACTAGGTGGAGTTTATAGCGTATTTTTAACAAAAAAGCTATATGAAACATCTTCTAAACTAATAGTTAATGCAACCTCACCTGAAATGATGAATACACTTTTAGTCATGATTAAAGAACCTTCATTACTGCAAAATGTTGTTAATGATTTGAATCTAAATATATCTTCAGAAGACTTAAGTCAACAAATTTATCCTGAAAGTATAAGTGGTTCATCAATTGTAAGAATATCGGTTGTTTATTCGGACCCTAAGTTAGCAGCGGAAATTGCAGATACTACAGCTAACGTCTTTGTAAATCAAATACCAAAAATTATAGGGTTTAAAGATACAAGACTATTATCAGATGCACAGATTAATAATAGTCCTATAAACGCAGATTATACGAAGAAAATACTCCTTGGATTATTAGCAGGTGTAATTGCAGGAGTTGGTTTCGTTTTTTTATTAGACTTTCTTGACGACACTGTAAGATCCGAAAATGATGTTGAGGTCTTATTAGGAACTCCGGTTTTTGGTGTCATTTCAAAAATGAATAAAAAAAATACAGTACTTAAAAAGAGTGAAATGTTAAGAATTCAGGCTAAGGAGGATACTTATGCGAATAATGAACAGAAAATCATCTCACTCAACTAATAAAGTAAATCTAGTAACTGCAAATAATAAAGGTTGTAAAATTTCAGAAGAATATCGTTCAATTCGTACAAATTTTCTCTCGTCAATAAAGGATCAAGAAAGCAAAGCATTAATAGTAACTTCTCCAAATTATGGGGAAGGGAAATCGACTACGGCTGCAAACTTTGCAATTTCATTAGCGCAATTAGGGAAAAAGGTACTTCTAATCGATGCAAATCTAAGAAACTCAACACTTCATGTTTCATTTAAAAAAAGTAATTATGTTGGCCTGAGTAGTGTACTGTTAGGTAGAACGATACTAGAGGAATCTATAATCGAATCAGAAATAATAGGGTTAGATTTATTAACAAGTGGCCCGGACCCGTTTAATCCGGCTGACTTGTTAGGATCACATTTGATGAAGACATTAATTGAGACCGCGACAGAAAAATATGACTTGGTTTTGATTGATTCTCCTCCGACTATAGAGTTTACAGATACAAAAATCATAGCAAATCATTGTGATGGAGTAATATTAGTCATTCAATGGGGAAAAACAAAAAGCAATGATGTAATCCTTGCACAAAAAATATTATCTGATAGTACGAAATTAATGGGTGTAATATTAAACGATAGAAAGTAGAAATGCTTCATGAAAAAATAAAAGGTTTACTATAACCTTATCGTTCTTAATTGAGAACAATAAGGTTATTCATTTCATTAATAAGTCGTAGGTGATGCCTTCTTACCGTTATCAATGAAGGCACTCGGTCATGCTGTGGGTTGAAAAACCTTAGACGCAAGTCGTCGATAGTGTGGTGTGAGGGCAGGTTAGATGCCTATTTTATATTTAAATTCTTTAACTATATTGTTTTTTATAAGACAGGATAGTTAAGGACTTTAAATCTTATGATCTAAAGTAGTTAATGTTTGAAGTTAACAGATTTCTGAAATCTATAAAAAAGTGGTGAGCGATATTAGTCTAAATAGTCCCTAAGGAAAACTTAAATTGAAAAGCTAGTCAAATTAGTTACCAAAGTTGAGACCAGTGGAAAGGCAGGAGTATTATGACATTCAAGCAGAGAGTTTCTTTTATTATTTTTATTGATTCTTTTATTGTATTAACCTCCATTTTCTTTAGTCGATTTCTAGTAAATGCAACTATCGATATTTTTACTGCTCCGATAGTCATTAGCTCGATCGCATTATTATTAAGCCATCATTTATTTTCTTTTTTATTTAAGTTATATAAGAAGGCATGGGAGTACGCAAGTATCGGAGAGTTAATTATTATTTTAAAATCTATTACTTATTCAATTTTGTGTACTGTTGTTGTACAGGAAATTTTTATTTCTGAAACGTACGTCCGTATTCTTACTGTAACGTGGTTTATACATATTTTGCTAATCGGAGGAGCACGTCTATGCTGGAGAGTATATAGAGACGCATCTCATAATAACGTTGTGAATAAAAAACGAACACTTATTATTGGTGCAGGTGCTGCTGGAACAATGGTTGCCAGACAATTATTAAATAATATTGATTCAGAGTTACTACCTGTCGCATTTATTGATGACAATATAAAAAAACAAAATCTTCATATTCTGGGAATTCCGGTTGTAGGTGGGGTTGATCGAATAGAAGCAGCTGTAAAAAAATATCATATTGAAAACATCATTATTGCAATACCATCTCTTCGCAAAAAGGGATTAAATATGATTTTTCAAGAGTGTACGAAAACAAAGGCTCAAACAAAGATTCTTCCAATGTTAGAGGACCTTGTGACGGGAAAGGTATCTGTAAATCAATTCCGAGAGGTGCAAGTTGATGATTTATTAGGTCGTGAGGCTATCGAATTGGATATTGAAAAAATTTCGGATTCAATTACAAACAAAGTTGTTTTAGTTACTGGTGCAGGTGGATCAATAGGATCGGAGATATGTCGCCAAGTTTCAAAATTTAATCCAAAAACTTTAGTGTTATTGGGCCATGGTGAAAACAGCATTTATACGATTGAAATGGAATTAAAAGAACACTTTGGAAATAGTGCGATTGAATTTGTTACAGAAATTGCTGACTTACAAGATGAGATAAAAATGAAATCGGTTATGGAGAAATATCATCCAAATGTAATCTATCATACAGCTGCTCATAAACACGTACCATTAATGGAACGAAATCCAGAAGAAGCTGTTAAAAATAACCTAATTGGAACCGTAAATGTTGCAACTGCAGCTGAATTATCTGGTGTCGAAACATTTGTGATGATTTCGACTGATAAGGCAGTTAATCCAACAAGTGTTATGGGGGCAACAAAAAGACTTGCGGAAATGATGATCCAGAATATGAATAAAAACAGCAAGACAAAGTTCGTTGCTGTTCGCTTTGGAAACGTATTAGGAAGCCGTGGTAGCGTGATTCCACTGTTCATAAAACAAATTGAAAAAGGTGGTCCAGTTACTGTAACACATCCCGATATGGTCAGATATTTTATGACAATTCCAGAGGCATCAAAATTAGTTATTCAGGCTGGCGCACTAGCCAAAGGTGGAGAAATCTTTATTTTAGACATGGGTGAGCCTGTCAAAATTGTAGATCTTGCCAAAAATTTAATAAAGCTTTCTGGCAATTCAGTTGAAGAAGTTGGAATTGAATTTACTGGAATTCGACCTGGAGAAAAGCTTTTTGAAGAACTTTTAAATGAGGAAGAAATATATGACAAGCAAGTTTATCCAAAAATTTATATTGGTAAAACGGCAAACTTATTAATTGAAGAAATCAATGAATTAATTTTAACGTATGCCAAAGAAGATAAAGAAGTTCTTAAGAATAAGCTACTAGATATTGCAAATAATCGAGTGCAGTCTCGAAAGTTAATCTCAATTTCTAGTTAATACAAAGGGGCGTATTATTCATGAAAGTAAAAAAAGCCATTATACCAGCTGCCGGGTTAGGAACAAGATTTCTTCCGGCAACAAAGGCTATGCCAAAGGAAATGTTACCAATTGTGGACAAACCTACAATTCAATACATTATTGAAGAAGCAATTGAATCAGGGATTGAGGATATTATAATTGTGACTGGAAAAGGAAAAAGGGCTATTGAAGATCATTTTGACCATTCATTTGAGTTAGAGCAGAATCTGTTTGATAAGGGAAAATTTGACTTGTTAACCGAGGTTCAAAAGTCATCTCAAATGGTGGATATTCATTATATCCGACAGAAAGAGCCTAAAGGATTGGGACATGCAATATGGTGTGCTCGCAAGTTTATTGGTAATGAACCATTTGCGGTTTTGTTAGGTGATGATATAGTTCAAGCCGAAAAACCTTGTTTAAAGCAAATGATCGAAAAATACGATGAACATCAAGCATCTATTATAGGGGTCAAAACGGTACCTAATGAAGAGGTTTCGAGATATGGAATAGTGGATGGAGCTTTAATTAGCAATGATTTATATAAGATTAGTAATTTAGTAGAAAAACCAAATATAGAAGATGCACCATCAAATCTTGCCATTATGGGGCGTTATATTCTTAATCCAAGAATTTTTGAAATACTAAATAATCAGGAGCCAGGAGCTGGAGGAGAAATTCAGCTTACTGATGCTATTAAAGGCCTAAATCAGTACGAAGATGTTTATGCATATGATTTTGAAGGTGTTCGTTATGATGTAGGAGAAAAAATAGGATTTATCAAAACAATGACAGAGTTTGCACTACAACGTGATGAACTAAAGGATGAATTATTGAAATATTTATCTGACTTAGTGGAAAAAACAAAGTATACACAAACTAATATTTAGCAAAGTTGGTGAATATTATAAAAAAAATACTCTATATAACGACCTTAAGCAGAACAATAAATGCCTTTTTAGTTCCACATATAGAAAAGCTAATTGAAGAGGGAAACATCGTTGACTGCGCTTGTTCAGTTGATATAAGTGTAGATAGAACACTTTTAGATAAAGGTGTAAAAATTTTTGACATTCCGTTTACTAGGAATCCGCTACATCCTAAAAATATTAAAGCTTTTCAAGATCTTATAAAAATACAATCTGAAAATCATTATGATATTGTTCATGTTCATACACCTATAGCTTCCTTGTACGGCAGACTTTTAAAAGTTAAATTTCCTAAACTAAAAACGATCTATACTGTACATGGATTTCACTTTTATAAGGGAGCTCCGATTTTAAACTGGAGTGTCTATTATCCGATTGAGAGGATAATGGCTATGTTTACTGATACGATTATAACAATGAACTCTGAGGATTATGAAAGAGCTAGAAAGTTTAAAGTTAAGAAAACACATAAGGTCAATGGTGTGGGTGTAAATTTAAACTCATATAATCTTAATTTATTTGATAAAAGTGCGGCAAGAAAAAAGGTGAATTTGGCAATTGATGATTTTGTTATTCTGATGATTGCTGAAGTTAATCAAAATAAAAATCATAAGCAAATGATTAATGCTCTCGATATCCTTAAAAAGAAAGGAATAAATATTAAGGTGATTTGTGCTGGTGATGGGCCATTACTTGAGGATCTAAAGAAAGATATTTTAGATAGAGAGTTAAGTGGAAACATACAGTTCTTGGGAAATAGAAGTGACATTAATGAACTTATTATAGCTTGTGACATTGGTATATTACTTTCATTTAGAGAAGGGCTACCAAGAAATATAATGGAATTAATGGCTTGCGAGAAGCCAGTCATAGGAACGGATATACGAGGTATAAAGGATTTAATAGAAGATAATGTTAATGGGTATTTAGTAAATGTTAATGATTCAATTGAAACTGCTAAAAAAATAGAAATTCTTTTTAACAACAGAGAGTTATTGGAGTCTATGGGAGTTAATGCCTATAAAATCAGTAAAGATTATGATGTAGCTAATGTAATAGAAAGTCTAGTAGAAGTTTATGTATAAATTAAAATATAACCCATATATGGATAATAAATTAATACAACAGAAGGATATCACAATTAATTTTCAAAATGTATTAATCTTGGGAATGTTATTGTTCTTTGGTTTTACATCACTGAGATTTGGTATGTTTGGAATAGGTGAAGTTATCTTACTGTTTTTTTGCGTTACTCAAATAAATGGTCAAGAAACGGTTCTTTTATCATTTAAAAAGCATATGTTCACAATATTTTGGCTCTATTATATAAGTATAATTATGATTGGTTATACAGTTAATACATTTTTAGAGATTAAGCCCCAATTGATCCATTTTGATCTTATGGCTTATACCGTAATCTTGTTTTTATGTTTTACTTTTGAACTAGCTTTTAAAAGAAGCAGCTTTTCTTATTTATATAAGTTAATCCGTTTTATTTATTTTGGAGGATTAATTAGCATAGGGATTCTGTACTTCCTTTTTTTAGTTGGGCTGAGAAATTTTTCCGGCTTTTCTTTAACCTATGGAGGAGCGGATATATTTTCTCCATTTGCTAATGATTATCATCAGTTTGCCTACTTTGTTGCACCTTTACCATTTATTGGGCTATATATAATAGCGAAAGAAAAAGGAATAATGATTAAAATTTTATCACTCTTTGGTATTTTGTTATGCATAACCATCGGGTTAGCTACAACTTCATCTACGTTAGTTTCGGCGTGGGCACTTTCAACTTTTTTATTTTGTATATTAAAGGTTTTGGAAGTATTAAAAAAATTAAATAGACCTAAAAGTATAATCTTATTTTTCTTTTGTCTTATTGTTTTAATTCTTCTTTTCAATTATGAGAGTTTATTGGTTTTAGTAAATGATTTTTTTAAGGGTGATTCAAACGGCGAAAATAGGCTCGTAATTTGGAGTAATGCTATAAAAGCTTGGGAACATTCACCAATTGTTGGATTAGGTCCGGGTTCTTTTAGTGGAACTAAAGTATTTTTTGGCTTTGAAGCTCATAATACGTTTCTTCAAATACTTACCCAAGGAGGAATTTTGGGAGGTATTGCATATATACTATTAATCTCAAAATTAACGAAAGCTACTTCTATAAATGTTTATATTTTATGCGCTGTAATTGCGTTAGTAGTATACGGATTTGGAATAAATGATTTACGAAGAACAGTTCTGTGGTTTTACTATATCTTATTCTATTATCTCAGCCTCAAGAGTGAAGAAGATAAAAGTGGTTAATTCCAAGCTTAATATCGATAGTCCTTATAAAGGAGAAAATTGAATGCAAACTCCATTTCTTTCAATTGTAATACCAGTATATAATGCTGAACACACAATTAGCCGAGCAATCAAAAGCATTACATCTCAAAACATAAAAAATTTTGAAATTATTATTGTTAATGACGGTTCAACTGATCAAAGCTTTAAAATATGCAACAAAATATCCTTAGATGATCAAAGGATAAAACTTTATAATATTGAGAATTCTGGAGTGAGCTACGCTAGAAACTTAGGTATTGAACATGCAAAAGGAAAATATATTACCTTCCTTGATGCAGATGATTATTATAGTGTTAATTTTTTTAATGTAATAACTTCTGAAATAGAAAAGGATACTCAGTTACTTATCTTTGGTTATAACATAGTTCGTGATGGAATTTTTAGAGCTAGTAGAATTCCTCTTAATGAGAGTGCAAATTTTAGTAATGAATATGAATTTAGAAATACTGCAGTATCTCTTATCGGTAACGAAATGATTAATGCTCCTTGGAATAAAATTTACTTAACAAGTTATATAAAGAATAACAAAATAAAATTTCCAACGGAGATAGATATAGGTGAGGATTTAAGCTTTAATTTATTAGTCATTAAGTCCATAAGTTTTGTTAAGGTATGTAATCAAGCTTTAGTAAATTACACGGTAAAAAAAAGCGAAGGTCTCGTATCCAGGTTTAGACCTAATAGATTAGAAATACGTATTTCCCTGTTGAATCAAATAAAGGAAACGCTAGATTATTGGGGATTACTATCTGAAAACCAATCTATGTTAGATCGATTGTTTGTAAGAGATTTTATGGCAAGTTTTATTGATTTATATAAAAAAACTTGTAAGTTATCAAATAAAGAAAAAATGTTATTCATTAAAAACGTTTTAATAAAGGAAGATAAAAAATTAAAGAAATGCAGTGCTTCTGATCCAATGACCTATATTTTGAAAGCAATAATGAGGACAAAAAATAGTTTAATAATATTATTATTTGCAAGAATATTAAGCTTGAAAAGAGGGTTTAGATGAAAATAAGTGTAATAATAGCAGCATATAATGTTGAAAAATACATAGAAAAATGTTTAGAATCTATTATTTCACAGACGTATAAAGATTTAGAAATAATAGTTGTCAACGATGGGTCTACTGATAATACTCTTAACTTAATCAAAAATTTCTCGAAAAATGATAAGCGTATTGTGGTGATTGATAAACCAAACGGTGGACTAAGTTCTGCAAGAAATGCAGGATTAGAAATAGTAACCGGTGATTACATTGGATTTGTTGATGGTGATGATTATATAAAAGAGGAAATGTATGAAAAATTATATGAAATCAGCAATGAAAACCAATGTGATATAGCAGTTTGTGGATATATTAGAAAATATTCTAATAGGGAAGTTTTATCAAACACTAAGGAAATAATTCATTATTCAACTCAAGGGGCATTAGAGGAACTGATCTCAAGTAAAAAATTACATGACTATGCATGGAATAAACTCTATAAAACAGAGTTATTTGAAGATGTTAGATACCCTATTGGTAAAATGTATGAAGATGTATTTACTACTTATAAATTATTTTTTAAGGCCAATAGAGTTGTCTATCTTGATGAACCTTTATATTATTACATCCAGCGAGATGGAAGTATTTTAAGAAAAGGATTTAGTGAAAAGCAGTTTGATCAAATTGATGCATTAGAGGAGATTAAAGAATTTCTTAGAGAAAGGCAAATAACAATGTACGACGAAGCTTTAGAGGCAAGGCTTTTAAATGTGAAATGTAGGATGTTATTTGACATTAGCGCTGGAAATGCAATTAATAAAACAACACTTCATAAAGAAACAGCAAAAGCCCTTGCTAAAAGTATTCTAAAGAAGTCAAATCATAATCTACTTAATCAAAGAATTTCATTGCTGAGTAAATTTATAATTATGTTATCTCTACCTGGGTATTGGTTAGTTCAACTTACCATGAGTTTTTATCCTATTAAAAACTTAATAGAAAGAAGGGTAGGATTAAAGTAATGAAAAAAAAGGTATTATTTGTACTTGATCGGATGGTAATGGGTGGAGTTGAAGTACTATTACTCGACATTTTAAATAGTCTTGATTCCAAAAAATACAATATAACCGTTATGACTTTATTTGACGGTGGAGAGCTTAAACATGAGTTACCTAAGACGGTAAAACATGTTTTTTTATTTGCAAAACAATATAAAGGTATTTATAGGGTTTTACGATTTATTAATCCACGCATAATCTATAAAAAATTGATTAGTGAGGAATATGACATTGAAATATCATTTAAAACGGGAATGCCTGAAAAAATTGTAGCAGCCTCCCGAAATCCTCAGTCAAAGAAGATCGCATGGATTCATGGTGATATGGATTATCAAAATTTTGGATTGGAAAGCCATGGAACTAAAAAAAGGCAAACGGATTGTTATAACAAATTTGATCGAATAATTACTGTGTCGGAAAAATGTAAAACAGCATTTCAAAATGTAACGAAAACAGAAACATATGTCGAAAAAATTTATAACGCCATTAAGCCTGAAAAAATAGTAAGGAAATTGGATGAAGATAAGAATATAACGATGGATAAAAATATGGTAAATCTAATTACAATCGCTCGACTACATAAAGATAAAGGAATCGATCGATTAATTAGAGCGTTTTCTGAAGGGTACAAAATTAATAACAAGCTCCGATTGCATATAATCGGTAATGGACCAGAGGAAGATGAGCTTAAGAAAATGGTACAAGAACTCAACTTAAACGAAGTTGTATATTTTCTAGGCAAACAATATAATCCATATGTTTATTTGAGAGATGCAAGTATTTATATTCACTCTGCCAGAAGTGAACCTTTCGGCATTGTCTTACTTGAAGCATTATATATGGGCCTTCCAATCGTAGCGACTAAAAGTGGTGGACCTGAGGAGATTTTGGGAAATGGGAAATATGGATTATTAATGGAAAATTCCCAAGAAGGTTTAAATGGGACATTAAGAAATATTGCAATAGATCATGAAAAATTCCTTGAGTATAGTAAAACATCAAAATTACGAGCTAATGATTTTGGAATGAATGTCATGATGGAACAGATTCATAGATTAATTGAAGAAGTATAGAGTCACCATATAAAAATATTATTAAGGGAAGAAAGACATGAAATATAATATTTTAGTATCTGTAATCATACCAATTTACAATGCGGAGAATTACATTTCAAGATGTATTGAAAGTATTCTTAATCAATCACTCACTTCATTTGAGGTAATTCTTATAAATGATGGTTCAACAGATAACAGTGATGAAATTTGTACTGCCTATGCTTCTCGGGATGAAAGATTAAAAGTAATAAATATTGAAAATCATGGACCTGGATATGCTCGAAACATTGGCTTGGAAAACGCAAAAGGGAAATATATTCAATTTACCGACAGCGATGATACGTTGCCAGTTAATTATTTAGAAGCAATGGTCCAAAGGATTGAAGACGAAAAATCTGATTTGGTCATTTGCGGTATTAAAACTTTAAAAAATAATAATAAAGTAGACAAACTAACAGTTCAGGAAGAATTGAACATTAATAAAAAGCCGATTATTGAATTATTTGTTAGTTTACTAGAAAAAGGGCTAGCTTATTCTCCATGTAACAAATTATATCGAAACGAAATTATTCAAAATAACAATATTCATTTTGGCACAGAATTCAAATTAGGAGAAGATGCATTATTTAACATTTCATATATTAAGCAATCAAAAAGCTTTTCAGTTGAGGATAGTGTTTTTTATGAATACCACCAAAATGATGGTAGCCTTATTCGTAGCTTTTTGCATAATAAATTTGAAATACAAACTATTCTTTATGAAAACCTGAAAAAGCTAGTTAAAGAAGTAACAAGTATCAATTCAAATGAAAGCATGTATCTTTATTATCAATATGAATTTACATTTGTCTTCATCAACTACTACTTACCAGATTGCCCTATGAACTCTTCTGAAAGAAAAAAAATGATAAATAAAATGATACAAGATGATACAGTACAAGAAATTTATAAAATACGTAACACCCGAAGTAATTTACAAAAAATGATTAGAATGCTAGTTCGAATTAAGAGTGTAACAATAATGGATATGTTTTTAAGAACATTTAGAAGGAGATATTTATAATGGCGTTTATAAATAAACCCCTAATTTCGATAATTATTCCTGTGTATAATGCTGAGAGGTATCTTAAACGGTGTGTAGATTCTGTTTTAAACCAGAGTTTCAAAGACTTAGAATTAATTCTTGTGAATGATGGGTCGACAGATGGTAGTGATGAGATTTGTGACTTTTACAGTAAACAAGATCAACGTGTTCAAGTTTTTCATTTGAAAAACGGAGGTCCTTCACATGCACGAAACCACGGTATGATTCATGCAGTAGGGAAATATATAACATTTATTGATGCAGATGACTATATAAACGACTATTTCTCAGAAACTGCAAACAACGTTATTATTCATGATTACGACTTAATCGTCGTGCCCTTTACTATTGTAAGTAAAAATCAAGAAGCAATTCAACGTCATCATTATAATGAAAAATCGTTTTTAAGGAATGAAAAAAAAGAAGATTTTTTAAGAGGAATTTGGTTAGGTGAACCCTTGTTTGGTAGTTGTGGGAATAAGTGGTTCAAACTTACAATTGTACAAAAAAACGAGTTAAGTTTTAATAATAACTTTTATATCGCAGAGGATTATTTATTTAATTTACATTTTTATCGTGAGTCCCAATCCGGGATTTTATTTAATTTTCCCTATTATAATTATGTGCAATATGAGAATAGCTTGACCTCTAGAGTATTTTATAATCGGTTTGAAATTGCCAAAACGGTTTATGAAGAGTCCTTAAAGCTAATAAAAGATTTAAACATACATGATGCCTCGTCGCGTAACTTTGTGGAAGAATCCTATTTAAGCGGTGTTTTAAGAGCTATGTTTGAAATAGCTAAGAAGGAAAATAAACTTACTTTAAAAGAAAAAATTATGGAATTGAAAAAGTATATTAGTGATAAGGAAGTTCGTACTGTTTTAAGTAGCAATAATAGATATAAATTTAATCGATTGGCTTTTTACTGTTTGAAGTATCAGTGGCCAATTATATATTATACGGTATTCAAACTTAGATACTTAATGAAAGGCTGGTTATATGAATAATCCTAAGATTAGTATTATTGTCACAATCTATCAAGTTGAAAAGTATCTAGAGCGTTGTATCCAGTCGATTCTTAATCAAACTTTTAAAGATTTTGAATTAATCTTGGTTGATAATGGATCTACTGATGGTTCTGCCGAAATTTGCGATAAATACAAGAAAAAAGATGCTAGGATTAAATTCATTCAAAAAGATCATGGTTCGATTGCATCCGGACGAAACTTCGGTTTAAGTTTTGCTTCGGGAGAGTTTATTCAATTTATAGACTCTGATGACTGGATAGATTCTGGAATGTTACAAAAAATGTATGATACTTGCATTCAAAGTAATTCAGATCTAATAACATGTGGATATCAAAAAATGTATTTAAATGAAAACAATGAAGAGTACTTTGTTAAATGTGTTGTTGATGATCAAACCTATAACAAATCAGAATTTTTATCAGTTTGTGCAAAGTATTGTCAAAATTTTATTCTTTATTTTGTATGGAATAAACTTTATCGGGCTGAAATTATAAAAAATTGTGACATTTGGTTTGATGAATCAATTACAAGAAGTGAGGATATTCTTTTCAATTTAGAGTATATAAAATGTGCGAAAAGTTTTAGCTTTATTAAAGAGCCATTCTATATTTATAACCGTTCGAATGTTAATTCAATAACTAAGATTTTTCAAATAAAAGATGTGGCAATTCAAAATATCACTTATGATCGAATACGCGACTACTTAAATGAACAGGGAGTCTACCATAGTAATGAGACGCATTTAGAACACCAATATGCAGTTACAATGTTTTCTCTAGTTGCTCAAGCTTATATCACTAGTGTGAAAGTACCGAAAAAAGTAAGAAGAGATTATATAAAAAGTATATTAGATGATTCCTGGACACAAAAAGCATTGCGATATTTCTCGTATAGTGGTTTTTTAACTAAATTAATAAAGTACAAACTATATAAATCAATAAACACAACAGATTCTATTTTTAGAGTCTATTTTTTTTTAAAGAAAGGAAAGCTGGTTGACTAACCTTTCTTTTTTTATCTAATTTATGATCTAACTGCAGCTAACCAATTGTTCTACATCTTATATAAAGTTAAGAATGGAGGAAATAAAATGAAAGTTGTAATTTTAGCAGGTGGGTTTGGAACTAGAATCAGTGAAGAGAGTCACCTAAGACCTAAACCAATGGTTGAAATAGGAGGAAAGCCAATTCTTTGGCATATTATGAAATACTATGCTTCTTTTGGCTATAATGATTTTATTGTTTGTTGTGGTTATAAACAGTATGTAATAAAAGAGTTTTTTGCTGACTATTACTTACATATGTCGGATGTTACATTTGATTTTACCGCAGAAAACAAAATGATTATTCATAATAATAATACGGAACCGTGGAAAGTTACGCTTGTGGATACTGGTATTAACACAATGACAGGTGGACGTATTAAAAGAGTTAAAGAGTACATTGGAAATGAGCCATTTATGCTTACTTATGGAGATGGAGTAGCTAATGTTGATATCCGAGGGTTAGTCCAGTTTCATAAAACGAGTGGAAAAATGGCCACAATTACTGCAATACAACCAGGCGGCCGCTTCGGAATGCTAGATATTGACAATGAAGAACAGATAAATAAATTTAAAGAAAAATCTAAAGAAGATGGCGGTTGGATAAACGGAGGATTTATGGTGTTAGATCCAGAGGTAATTGATTACATTGCTGGTGATTCAACAGTTTTCGAAAACGAGCCATTAGAGACTTTAGCTAATATAGGAGAATTAAGGGCTTATAGACATTATGGATTTTGGCAGTGTATGGATACATTGCGAGATAAAGAGTTATTAGAAAGTTTATGGGAAAATGGAAATGCACCGTGGAAAGTGTGGGATATGTATGCTGGATTTTTACAAGGATAAGAATGTATTTGTTACTGGACATACAGGTTTTAAGGGAACATGGTTATGTAAAATGCTAATTAATGCAGGGGCAAAGGTAACGGGATATGCTTTGCAGCCACCAACTGAACCGAATTTGTTTACACTTAGTGGCTTAGAATGCCAAATGAATTCAGTTATTGGTGATATAAGAGATTTAAAATTGCTTAAGCAAACTTTCCACGAAGCTGAGCCGGAAATTGCTATTCATCTTGCTGCACAGCCTATTGTAAGGGACTCTTATAGCGATCCTCATTTAACTTACGAGACAAATGTTATGGGGACGGTTAACTTTCTTGAATGTGTAAGAGAAAGTAAAACTGTAAAATCTGTCTTAAATGTGACGACAGATAAAGTGTATCAAAACAATGAGTGGGATTGGGGATATAGAGAAGTTGATATTTTAAACGGGTATGATCCTTATTCTAATAGTAAATCCTGTTCAGAAATTATAACTCAATGTTATAAAAATTCCTTCTTTTCGAATATAGAAATATCAATATCGACTGCAAGAGCAGGTAATGTGATTGGTGGAGGAGACTTTGCAAATACACGTATTATTCCAGATTGTATACGAGCAGCAATGAACAAAAAAAGTATTATTGTAAGGAATCCCGCATCTATCAGACCATATCAACATGTCTTAGAACCACTTAACGCATATTTATTAATTTGTGAAAAACAGTATCAAAACAAAAATTACGAAGGCTATTATAATGTAGGACCAAATGACAGTGATTGTGTATCAACAGAAAAATTAACAAATTTGTTTTGTGAAATATGGGGTGATGGTTTAATTTGGATAAATCAGTCTGATGAAGGACCACATGAAGCCAATTTTTTAAAGTTGGATTGCTCGAGGATGAGAAATACATTTAACTGGGAACCGAGATGGGATATTGAAAAAGCGATAGAAAAAACAATTGAGTGGGCAAAAGTATATTCAAATGAGGGAAATATAGCTCATATTATGGAAGAGCAAATAGTAGAGTTTATGACATCTGATAAACAAAAATATCTGAAAATTGCGAATAGGTGATGTGAATGAAAAAAGCTATAGTTACTGGGGCAAATGGATATATTGGGAGTGCACTTATTAAAGAATTACTAAAAAACAACGTAGAAGTTATTGCGGTTGTAAGGAACAAAGACTCAAAGATTAATAATCTACCAGAAAACACAAAAATTTTACATGTTGAACAAAATTCTATTTCTTCTTTAATAGATTTGGTGCCAGATAAAGATATTGATGCTTTTTATCACTTAGCTTGGGATGGGACCAGTGGAAGTGATAGGTCCAATTACAAGTTACAGTTGTTAAACATTCAGTATGCTTGTGATAGTGCAATAGTAGCAAAAAAATTAAATTGTAAAAAATTCATCTGTACGGGAACAATTACAGAAAAAATAGCTGAAAATATCTTAAATATAGATGTAAATGCAGCGAATACAATTTATGGCATAGCTAAACATACTACACATTGTCTATTAGAGATTTTATGTAAAAACCTGGAATTACCATTCGTTTGGGCCAGATTGTCAAACATCTATGGGGGCAATAACTTAACAGGTAATATTATTAGTTATACTCTGAAAGAATTACAACAAGGTCAAAAGCCTTCCTTTTCAAAAGCTGAGCAGCCATATGATTTAATGTACATTAATGATGCAGTGAATGCGTTATACCTTATAGGCAAAGACGATACGAAAGAAGCCTGTTATTTTATTGGGAGCGGCTCCCCACGAATTCTGAAAGATTATCTTTTAGCTATAAAAGACATTTATGGTAATAATGCTGAAGTTGGTCTGGGAGAGAAGCCTGAGGATGGTTTGGTGTACGATTTAGATTGGTTCGATACTACTGATTTAGAAAGGGATACTGGGTTTACGACGAAAAATACGTTTGAACAGAATATCCAGGAAACAATTTTATGTCTGCAGAAAGTACAAATGAGTGCAAGTGTGAAAGGAGTTTAATCGAATGATCCAAAAGTTTTCATTTGAGGAGTTAGATTTAAAAGGAGCCTATTTGATTAAGCCCTTTGTAGCACAAGATGAAAGAGGGAATTTCATTAAAGATTATTCAGAAGAAGTATTTAAGGAGAATGGACTTGACCATGATTTAAAAGAAGTATTTTATACTAGCTCCGAAAAGGGGGTTATTAGAGCAATACATTTTCAAAGAGTAAAAGAACAGGCTAAACTAGTTCGTTGTTTAACTGGGAAAATATTTGATGTAATTGTTGATTTAAGAAAAACCTCACCAACTTTTGGAAAGTGGAGAGGTTTTTATCTTTCAGGTGAAACGAAAGAATCGTTATATGTTCCCGAAAATTTCGGACACGGATACTTGGTGATTGAGCCATCTATCGTTTCTTATAAATGTTCTGAGAAATTTTATGGGGATTTTGATGATGGAATAATGTGGAATGATCCAAATTTGAAAATTAATTGGCCATTAGAATTAGTGGATTATAAAATTAATCTTTCTGAAAAGGATAAGAATCTTCAGAGTTTCTCAGAGTTTAATGAGAAAATTACTACATATTCTATAAATTCCTGACATCCATTTTTTCTTAAAATTTTACCGACTAGTGAAAAAATATTATTTATAAAAATGCATCTTAATTAGTGATCTAACTGAGATGCATTTTTATATATGATCGATTATATCTTGATTGTTGTAAAATAAGAAATTGCTGAAACCTTGAGGGGATGAACGTTATGAAAATCATGATAACAGGTGGTTCAGGCTATATTGGTAGTCATACTTGTGTAGAATTGTTAAATGCGGGCTATGAAATCATAGTGGTAGATAATTTTTTAAATAGTAACATAGAGTCTTTAAATCGAATTTGTGAAATTACAGGTAAAAATTTTAAATATTATGAAGCAGATTTATTAAATAAGGATGCTTTAGAGGTTATTTTTGCTGAAAATAAAATTAGTACAGTCATTCATTTCGCGGGACTTAAAGCAGTAGGTGAATCGAATGCTTTCCCTCTAAGGTATTATCAAAATAATGTAACTGGTACGATCAATCTCTGCGAAATAATGAATAAATATGGGGTAAAGAAACTTGTATTTAGCTCATCAGCTACGGTATACGGATCAACAAATCAAGTTCCGATCTCTGAGGAAACTCTATTAGGAGCAGTAAATCCATATGGTCGTACAAAACAAATGATTGAAGAGATATTAAGAGATTTATTTCACTCTGATTCATCTTGGAGTATTGCTTTATTACGATATTTCAATCCAATTGGCGCACACGAAACTGGACTGATAGGTGAAGATCCAAAAGGAATTCCAAATAATCTTATGCCATATATTTCACAGGTGGCAGTCGGGAAACTGCCGAATTTAAGTGTATATGGAAATGATTATCCTACGGTAGATGGAACAGGAATAAGAGATTATATACATGTTGTTGACTTAGCGATAGGTCATCTTAAAGCTTTAGAAAAAGTGCAGAGTAATCATGGGATAGAAGCATATAATCTTGGAACGGGTAAAGGTTATAGCGTACTAGAGATGGTGAAAGCTTTCGAGAAAGCTACGGGTGAAAATATTCCTTATCTAATTATGGATCGCCGTCCAGGAGATGTGGCTATTTGCTTTGCTGATGCAACTAAAGCAAGAATTCAACTTGGTTGGAATGCAATTAGGGGTATTGATGTAATGTGTGAAGATACTTGGAGATGGCAGAAGAATAATCCTAATGGATATAGTGAAGTGAAGGAAATTCAGCGTAATAATAAACAACCGGTGCTAACTAAGGCAGCGGATTTTTAGGTTTACTTAAGTGAGGGATAACTTTGGGATCAATTAATTTGACTCAAAAAGAGTTACAAGAAATACTCGAGAACTTTTATAAAAAAGGCAATGAAGAGAATGGTATGAAAACAAAGGATTTTTTAAAAGAGATGATCCAAAACATACAAACTATTACTACTAACGCGGTAAATACAAAATAGACTATAAGTAGGAGTAAAGATTATATGAAACGATCAATAGATTTAGTCACTTCTCTGACGCTTTTAATATTGTTTTCTCCGATTATATTGGCTGTTGCATTAATGGTGAGATTCAAAATGGGGGCGCCAATACTTTTTACTCAACAACGACCTGGATTACATGGAAAGTCATTTTATCTATACAAATTTCGCACGATGCAAGATTTACAAGATAAACATGGCAATCTTCTTTCAGATGAAATGCGCCTAACAGCTTTTGGAAAATTTTTAAGAAAATATAGCCTGGATGAATTTCCTCAACTAATTAATGTTGTAAAAGGCGAGATGAGTTTAGTAGGTCCTAGACCATTTTTGATGGAATATTTACCACTATATACGAAAGAACAAATGACACGCCATAACGTAAAACCGGGAATTACGGGTTGGGCTCAAGTAAATGGTCGAAATACACTTACATGGGAGGAGAAATTTGAAATGGATATATGGTATGCAGAAAATCATAATCTACTTTTAGATTTAAAAATCCTAACGATGACTGCACATAAAGTGTTAAAGAAAGAAGGGATTTCACAGCAAGGCCAAGTAACGATGGAAAAATTCACTGGATCGAATGAAGTGATGTAATATGAAAATAATTATTTTAGGTAATGGTGGTCATAGCAAGGTTATCCAAGATATGATTTCTTCATTAAAAAATCATGAAATTATTGCGATTTTAGATGAGAGGTATTTAGAGGAAAAACAAGAAAATGGAATATTCTATGCACCAATTTCTTATTTGCAAAAATTTTTAGTTGATGATGTCAAAGTTGTAATTGCTGTCGGGGACAATTCAATTCGAAAACAAATTGTTTATACCATAAATTTAAACAATGAAAAATATGTGACAGTTGTTCACCCTTCGGCGGTTGTTAGTTCGTCATCTAAAATTGGAAATGGAACAGTTGTTATGCCAAAAGCAATAATAAACGCAGATGCAACAATCGGCGAACACTGTATTATTAATACAGGTGCAATTATAGAACATGACAATATGATCGGTCATTATACTCACCTCTCACCAAACACGACATTAACAGGGAACGTTTTAGTAGAAGAAGGAGCCCATATTGGTGCTTCAGCGACAATCATTCCTGGGATTAAAGTTGGTAATTGGTCGATAGTGGGTGCGGGTTCAACAGTCATTCACCATATTCCCTCGTTTAGTACTGCGGTTGGGAGTCCAGCAAGAATTATTAAGAAAGTAGATTTAAGCGTAGAAATTTCCTAAAAAGGTGGTAATTTTAAAGTGTCATTATCTAGGATTTATTTATCTCCACCACATATGAGTGGTAACGAACAAAAATATATTAAAGAAGCATTTGATACAAATTGGGTTGCTCCATTGGGACCTAATGTTGATGAATTTGAAAAAGAAATTGTTGCATATTTAGGAGCCAGTGAAGCAATAGCCGTGAGTTCAGGAACGGCAGCTATTCATTTGGCTCTTTCTTTATTAGGAATCTCGAAAGGTGATAAAGTATTTTGCTCAAGTCTTACGTTTGTAGCTAGTGCAAATCCAATTATCTATCAAGGAGCAGAGCCTGTTTTCATAGACTCAGAAGCAGAGACATGGAATATGTCTCCACAAGCACTTGAAAGAGCTTTACGTGATGCATTTTTAGAGAATGAATTACCGAAAGCAGTTATTGTAGTGAATCTATATGGTCAAGTGGCAAAGATGGATGAAATTTTAACATTATGTAATGAATATGGAGTGCCAATGATTGAGGATGCAGCGGAATCGATGGGATCTACTTATAAAGGTAGACCAAGCGGTACTTTTGGACAATTTGGTATCTTCTCTTTTAATGGCAATAAAATTATTACTACATCAGGTGGAGGAGCACTTATATCTGAGAATGCAGAGGCTATAAAAAGAGCGCGGTTTTTAGCAACTCAAGCTAGGGATCCAGCTCCACATTATCAACATAGTGTTACTGGTTTTAATTACCGAATGAGTAATATATTAGCAGGTGTTGGAAGGGCTCAATTACAAGTTTTAGAGGAACGCGTTGAAGCAAGAAGACAAATTTTTGAGCGTTATTTTCAAGAATTAGCAAACATACCAGGTATTACATTTATGCCTGAATTAAAGGACACTAGAAGCAATCGTTGGCTGTCAACTTTGACTATTAACGAAAAGGAAACAGGAATATCTTCAAAAAGGCTGTTAGAAATATTAAACGAAAACAATATTGAAGCCCGTCATGTGTGGAAACCACTTCACCTTCAACCTATCTTCCAAAATACTCGATATTATTCCCATACTGAAAACGAGCATATTGCTGAGAAGCTATTTGAAACGGGAATGTGTCTTCCTTCCGGTTCTAGTCTTTCGGAGAACGACCAAAATAAAGTCATTAGTTGTCTTAAAAATACAATTTATCAAAGTATGCGTAAACAAGACGTTAAATGACGGAAAGAATGAGGTTTTGATTAATGATCGGAAAAAATATACTTAAAATTCGTAAGAAAAAAGGACTTACTTTGACTCAGTTAGCTGAACAAGCGAATATTTCTAAATCTTATTTAAGTAATATTGAACGTGAAATTAACGATAATCCTTCGATACATGTAATGGAAAAAATTTCGACAGTGTTAGGGGTAGATTTAAAAAACCTCTTAGCTACTAAACCTGAAAACCCAATGCTTCTCGAAAGTGAATGGGTTGAATTAGTAAAAGTACTAAAAGAATCAGGAATTAAAATTGAAAAATTGCATGAATACAGATCAGTATTTGAATTCGTCAAATGGCAAAATAATTTAGTTAGTAGTGATATGAAAAAAGAGGCAGATAATTAGTAGGAATACAATTTTATATTTCGATTTAAGAAGGAAAAGGTGAATAAAGTGATTGATAATACAAAAAAGTTACTTTGGTTATTCAACAAAGGTGAAAAGAAAAAATTATTACTGTTATTTTTTATGATGATCTTCGCAGCGCTTTTTGAAACTTTTGGGATTGGGGTAATTGTACCTTTTGTGGGAATTGTAACAAATCCATCCATGATTACGGAACAACCTAGCATCTATTTTCTCTATAAATTGTTCAATTTTCAATCTACAACAGCTTTTATGATATTTACTGTGATCGCATTACTTTCAATTTTTGTATTAAAAAATTTATATATCCTTTTCTTTATGTATGCACAAAATAGAATCATTCTAAATCAACAAGTCAAACTGTCTAAAAGGTTATTTGAAGCATATTTATCTAAACCATATACGTTTCATCTTCAAAGAAATTCAGCAGATTTGTTTCGAAATGTAAATGTTGAAGTACCAAATTTATTTCAAGGAATGATTATGTCAGCATTTATGTTATTAACAGAAGGACTAGTCATTACTTGCATAATGGGTTTGCTGCTGTATACAACAACAATTTCAACAATTGTAGCTTCAGTTCTATTAGGAGGAAGCGTATATCTATTTTTTAAAATTTTTCGGAAAAAAATGAGCGAATTAGCAAAAAAGCAACAAGTAGTTGATGGGATGATGATTAAATGGGTCAACCAAGGACTTGGTGCATGCAAGGAAGTTAAAGTTTCAGGTAAAGAAAGTTATTTTGTTGATGCCTACACAAGTAAAAGTCAAATTAACTCAAATATTAAACGATATCGAATGATGTTAGAGCAATCTCCTAGGCTTTTTATTGAGACAATTTTAGTAATGATTGTACTTATAATGGTACTTATCATTATTTCTCAAGGAAAAGGTACGACTAATATCGTATCTACAATGGCGTTATTTGCCATGGCAGCATTTCGCTTAATGCCATCAATTAACCGTGTAATGAATATGATAACGGCCATCCGTTTTAGTAAACCTGCTTTATCAGTTGTATATGAGGATTTATTTACAAATAATGAGACGGATTCAAGCGAATTGACAATGGAGTCAGACTCAAATAGAAATAATAATAGAAAATTTACTGATTCTATTAAATTAAATGAAGTATCATTCCGCTATCCAAATCAACAAGAATATTCATTAAAGGATATTTCTCTGACGATTCCAATAGGTAATTCTGTTGCATTTATTGGTGAGTCTGGTGCTGGTAAAACAACATTAGTTGATATGATTCTCGGATTATTTCGACCGGAAAAAGGTAGTATTTTAGTAGACGATGAGAATATTGATGAATTTAAATCCATATGGCAAAAGAAAATAGGTTATATCCCGCAGTCTATTTTTTTAACAGATGATTCTATTCGAGAGAACGTTGCATTTGGAGTTCCTAGTGATCAAATTGATGATCATGCAGTGTGGAGAGCATTAGAGCAAGCTCAGTTGAAAGACTTTATTGAGAGCCAACCAAATCTACTAGACACAACTGTCGGAGAACGGGGAATCAGACTATCTGGAGGGCAGCGTCAACGAATTGGGATTGCTAGGGCTTTATATCATAATCCCGAAATTATTTTTATGGATGAAGCAACCTCGGCCTTAGATAATGAGACTGAAAAGGACATAATGAGAGCAATTGATGGGTTAAAAGGGGAGAAGACCTTAATTATTATAGCTCACAGATTAAGTACAATTAAAAATTGCGATATGGTTTTTAAGATTAATAAAGGTAGATTAGTATCAGTTGAGAATAAGTTAGGGATGCCGGCAATTTAGGGAGTAAAAAAAAGAGAATAGTGGGGTATCAGATGAGAAAAATAATTGCACAAAATCTTAGAGAACTTATATCAAAATATTACAAAAGGAAGTTTTGGAAAAGATTAATTAAAGATATTAAACTTAAAAACTCTAAAATACAAAATGGGGATCAATCTATTCCATTTATTAATAAACCAGGTATAGCATTTTCATTCGATGATAGTTTTAGAATAAATGATTGGTATAAATACGGAAAAGATTTGTTTGGATATTATGATGTAAAGGCAACTTTTAATATTAATGCTTTTCATCATTACGAAGGGCAAAGAGAACATACGCAAGAAGAAATTGATATGTTGATTGAGCTACAGTCAAATGGTCATGAAATGGCACACCACGGCTACAATCATGAAAATGCTGCTAATTACACTAATGAGTATGGAGTGAATCCTTGGATAGAAAATGAAATAAAACCTTTATTTAACTGGATAGATAATCAAATTCACTCTAAAACGGGTGAAAGATTAAAAAAACCAGTAACATTTGCTTTTCCATATACAGGTTATACTGACAGTCTTGTTTCAGAAATAACTCCTAAATATTTTAAGACGGTGAGAGGAGAACTAACTGACAATAATCTAGTGTCATTTGATCATTCAGGATTCGCACCTTCTATTTGTATAGACAAAGTTAAATTAGATGATCCTAAATTCGTAAAAGACATCCTAAAAATTGTAAAAGACTCGGGCAAGAATGTAATTTTTATGTGTCATTCAATATTACCTGATGAAATAGATTGGAATGATTTTGGTTGGGGAAAACAGTCTGAGGAAAGTGGTAAATGGAGAGTTTCACCAAAAACAATGCAATCGATTATTGAGGAAGCGAAAAAAATTGATTTAGAATTTTATACTTCATCTGAAATCGCAGGGGTAGCTACCTTTATAGATCCAAACATGGAGAGAGCAATAAGAGAAATAATATCAGATCCCTTTGAACAATGGATTTCTATAGTAGAATTAAGCAAAATAACAGAACTAGATTTAAGTGGAAAAAACATTTCTAATTTAGATGGCATTCAATATTTTTTGAATCTAGAAAAACTTAATCTTAGTGATAATAATATCTCAGACTTTAGATTATTAGATAAACTACCAAAATTAAGTAATGTAGATAGTAGAAATAACGCACATAAAGATAATTCATTTTATTCTAAAAAAATTGCCGAATGATAACTGGGTTTAACTAGATTAAAAGAATGACTTAAAAAAGAGGTGATTAATAATGACGCTTAAAACTACTTTAATCGAAAATAAGGTTGCATATTTTTTTATTTATCATATAAGTAAAACGAAAACTAATATCCTTAATCATGTAATACCTAGAATCAATTTCAATTTAAAAAAATTGACTCGAGTAATACGCTTAGATAAAAACAGCCCATATGAAAAATTGAAATTACTTAAAAATAAACATAAAGGCGAGAGATGTTTTATTGTGGCCACTGGTCCAAGTTTAACGATTGAAGACCTGGAAAAATTAAAAAATGAAGTAACATTAAGTATGAATTCAATTTGTTTATCATTTGATGAAACTGACTGGAGACCTACATATTACGGTGTTCAAGACGTAGGCGTTTTTAATCTACTACAACAATCGATTGAAAAATCTAATATGCAATATAAGTTCATAAGTAGTTCAATTTCAAAACAAAATGATCTATCAGAAGGCTATCTAGTTTTTCCATTAAATCTATTGAACCATATGGTTTTTCACGAAAAATATGGAACGAAATTTAGTGATGATGCATTTAAGGTAGTTTACGATGGATATTCAATTACTTATTCAATGATTCAATTAGCAGCTTATATGGGATTTAACGAAATTTATTTGATAGGTGTTGATTGTAACTATTCAACTAATAGTGCACAACATTTTAAAGATTACGGATTCATAGAAAAGTCATCTTTAGCTGTTCAAAGAATGACAAGTGCTTATATTGAGGCAAAGAAATTTGCAGATCGTAATCAAATGCAAATCTACAATGCAACAAGAGGTGGCATGCTCGAAGTATTTGAACGAATAAATCTTGACGATGTATTATTTAATGAGAGTAAAGGATTAGATTTAGCAAGTAAAAAAACGATTTAGGAATCCTTTCAAATTTGTTCAGTTGAGGCATAACTATTAATAGTAGTAGAAATTAAAGTTAGAAAATTCAAACTTATTTAATTGACATGCTCTTAAATAAGTGTTAATTTTATTTTACAAACGTTCTTTATTACGAACAATAGAGTTTGATTTTTGGATAATTATACTCTTAAAATAGTGATTAATATTAGTGTTAAGTATGATTGAAAGCCTGTTTTTTTTTGTGTTTTTGTTCGTTATAAGAAACAAATATTCAATAAAGTAGGAGGAGAAGTTATGAAAATTGTTGGAGTTATTCCAGCTAGGTTTAATTCTTCTAGATTTAAAGGGAAACCGTTGGCAGATATATGTGGAAAACCTATGGTCTGGTGGGTGCATCAACAATTGAAACTGGTTAAGGAACTTTCTGAGGTTTATGTAGCAACAGATGATTTAAGAATTAAAAATGTCTGTGACGAATTTGGAATTAAAACGATAATGACACTGGATAGTCATAAGACACATTTAGATCGACTATATGAGGTTTCTACAAAGGTAAATGCAGACTTTTATGTAAACGTTAATGGAGATGAACCATTAATTGAATCTGAAGCAATTTTAAAAATATTACCAAAAGACGTTGATCCAAATTCCATCTATATATCGAATCTTATGACGGAGTTAAAGAATCCGTTAGAAGCAGTAGATTATTCAAAGATAAAAATTACGACTGATGTAAATGGATATGGACTATATATGGCTAGAAGTCCAATACCTTATCCAAAAGGTACTTATGAATTTACCTACAAAAAATTTGTTGGTGTACAATGTTTTACTAAAAATGCACTAGATTTTTGCCATAATGCAAAAAGGGGTCCGATTGAGGAAGCAGAAGATATCGATGAATTTAGATTTCTGGAGAACGGTCAAAAAATTAAATTTATTGAAACTGACGTTACTACCTTATCTGTAGATACACCAAAAGACCTTGAAAAAGTAAAAATGATCATAAAAAATCGACTTGAATGCGTGGTGTAAGCATGAATAATATTAGATTGCTGGACTGTACTTTACGTGATGGTGGTTATATAAATAATTGGAATTTTGGACAAAGAAGCATTAAAAAGATTGTTGAGAAGTTAGCGATTTCGAATATTGATATTATAGAATGTGGATTTGTTCGAGATGTTGAGTTTAATAACAATCAGTCGATTTTTAATGACGTAGAGAAAATTAAGGGGTTTATTAACCCAAAGAATAGAAATATTACTTATGTTGGTATGATTGATCAACCATATATTTCAATTGAAAGAATAAAAGATTATGATGGTTCTTCAATTGATGGATTTCGCCTAACGTTTCATGAAAACGAAAAAGAAATTGAAGAAGCGTTAGCTTATGGCAAAATATTAATGGAAAAAGGGTATAAAGTCTTTATTCAACCGGTCGGGACAGCCAGCTATTCCGATGCAAGCCTCCTTGCACTTATTAATAAAGTTAACAAACTAAAGCCATACGCTTTTTATCTAGTTGATACACTTGGAATTATGTATAAAAATGATCTTTTAAGAATGTATCATCTAATCGACCATAACCTCGATGAAGCAATTTGTATAGGATTTCATTCACATAATAATCTCCAATTATCTTTTTCAAATGCTCAGGAATTATTAAGGCTACATACTAAAAGGAATATTATTATCGATTCTTCCGTATTTGGCATGGGAAGAGGAGCAGGCAATCTATGTACAGAACTTGTAACTCAATATATCAATGAAAATATAGAAGAAAAATATAATGTGGTGCCATTATTAGAAATCGTTGATGAGCATTTAAGTAAATTTTCATCTGATGCACAATGGGGATATTCAGTTCCGTATTATATTGCAGCAATAAATAACTGCCATCCGAATTATGCCTCATTTTTAATGAATAAACAAACGATATCGGTAAAATCCATAAATACAATTTTGAAGCAGCTTCCAATGAAGAAAAGGGATATTTATGATGAGTTGTATATTGAAGATTTATATATCAATCACCAAATCCATTTAGTTGATGATTCAGAAGATCTTGAAGCGTTAAAGCATCAAATTGGTCATAAAAAAGTACTTATAATTGCACCTGGCAAATCTATTGAAACACAAGTAGAGAGAATTAAAAATTTTATAAATGAATACAATCCTTTTGTTTTTAGTGTGAATTTTATACCAGAAACTTATAAGAGTGATGCTGTTTTTATTAGTAATTTAAAAAGATTTGATAATATGTCGGACGTTATTAGTGATCTTACAAATAATACAACACTGATAACAACCTCAAATATTACTAAATCAATAGAATATAATTCTTTAGTCGTAAACTATTCTGATTTACTTCTAAGCAGTCCAACAATATCAGATAATGCTGGCTTAATGTTATTAAATCTATTGAACCGATTATCAATAAGTAAAGTTTATCTTGCGGGTTTTGATGGTTTTAGTTTAGATAAAAAAGTAAATTATTTTTCAACTGAACTGATTAATAATATTGAGATGGATGAACTTGTAAAGAAAAATGAAGATATAAGAAAGCATTTAGCTTACGTTGAAAAATCCATGAAAATACATTTTGTAACGACAACGATTTATAATGACTTGGATTTAGTTAGTAGAACTTAATTTTTAATAAAAAATTGGAGGCAAAATGAAATATTCCACTGTGATTTTTGATTTAGATGGAACATTATTAGATACATCCGAGGGCATTATGGTAGGTGCTAATTATACGGCAAGTAAAATGGGTGTACCAGAACTAACAAGTGAACAGCAAAAGAGTTTTATTGGTCCATCACCATATCACTCTTTTATGAGAGAATGTGGTTTTACAGAAAGTAAGGCACGGGAAGCAGTTGAAATTTATAGACAACGATATAAAGAAAAAGGTCTCTATGAGGCAAAACATTATGAGTTTATACAAGATTTATTAGGTTCCTTAAAGGAAAAAGAATATAAGACCGCAGTAGCAACTCTAAAAAGAGATGATTTGGCAAAAGAAATTCTAGGGAATTTCGAATTATCGTTGTACTTTGACTCAATAAATGGAATCGATGAGATGGATACACTTAGCAAATCTGACATTATCTTAATGTGTCTAAATGATTTGGAAGAAAAAGATTTGTCAAAAGTAGTCTTAATAGGTGATAGTGTTCATGATGCCCTAGGTGCTGAACAAGTTGGAATTGACTTCATTGCTGTAACGTATGGATATGGGTTTAAAAATAAAGAAGAGATCAATAAAACTAATAATGTTTTTATCGCAGATAGCGTTGAAGAGATTATAAAATACTTAAATCTATAAAAAAAACGAAGTCTCTTATACTTAAGTTCTTAATAAAGAATACGTTTTAATGATAATGCCACTTCTAAAATAGTAAAGTGGTTATTTTCATTTAATTTTAAGTGACAAAGGGGAATGTGATCGTGAAGTGGAAAAAGATCATGTTAAAAGCTGCTTTAGTTTTAATAAGCTTAGCTTTATTGATTGGGATAGTTGGTCTATATGTTTATCATGAAGTTGTGAGTACCTCAAAAGTAGTTTATCAGCCAATTAAGAAGTCAAATAGACGAATTGAACCCATAAATGTAGTCGAAAAGGATCCATTTTCTGTATTACTTTTAGGTGTTGATAAACGAGAAGGAGATAGAGGACGCTCTGATTCTTTAATGTTATTAACAGTTAACCCAAATAATAACACCACCAAGATAATTAGTATTCCACGTGATACAAGAACGTTAATCGTTGGAAAAAATCGTATAGATAAAATTAATCATGCGTATGCGTTTGGTGGAGTACAAATGACTGTTAATACAGTTGAAAAATTTCTAAATATACCTATAGATTACTATATGGAAGTTAATATGGAAGGATTTAAGGATGTTGTTGATGCAATTGGCGGTGTAAAGGTTAATAATACGTTAGATTTTACGAATGACGATGTTCATTTTAAAAAAGGAACTCTCTTTCTTAACGGTAGCGATGCACTTAGTTTTACTCGTATGCGCCACGATGATCCGAATGGTGATTTTGGAAGAGAAGCAAGGCAACGACAAATTATTGAAGCTGTAATTAATCAAGGATCCAAAATCGAAAATTTAATAGGCTATGGTGATATATTAAAATCGATTAAGAAAAATTTAGTAACAAACTTTACAATACAAGAAATCTATAATATTCAAAAAGAATATCGTGAAGCAAGCGGAAATATTGAACAAGAACAATTGCAAGGAAGTGGAGAGTTAATCAAAGGAATTTATTACTACCTTGTTCCAGAAAAAAATCGTTTATCACTTTCAAATGAGTTGCGTAATCAACTTCAATTAGAATCAAAATAGAAATGTAAATAATAGTATAAGATTAGAAATTTTTTTAAAACTAAATAGTCCATAAAAAGTCTACTATAAACAAAAAGTAGGTTTTTTATGGACTATTTTAATACTAAAAACTTAATTTATCATATACCTTTTTTAAACTTGTTGAATTCAATAAATTTAATTAATTCCTCTTTTGGAATTCCTGATTCTATCGCTTCCTGTAATATTTTCATCCATTCAGAATCTATTACATTCGTTACGTCATTATCTTCTTTAAGTAGAAATTCAGCTGTTGTATTAAAGACATCTGCTATTTTATCTAGTACCTGAATAGAAGGATTGCTTTGAAGTTGGCGTTCAATTGAACTAATATAAGATTTTGCAACACCTGCACGTTCGGCAAGCTCCGTTAAAGATATTCCATGTTGTAAACGTAGTTTTTTAATGCGTTCTCCGATCATACATGTTACCCCACATCTTTTTGACTATTTTAAAAAGTATATCATATAAGTTTAGTGTTCTCCTAGTTTAGATATGAATCTTTTATGCGATGGAAACGTAACTCATGGAATCGATTAGTAGAAATGACATCCAAATTTTAGTCAATCAATTAAGTTTCTAACCAATTTTAATAATAGGATTCTTAAAGAGAAGATCTTTATTTAAATACATCATGACCTATAAAGTAAACAAGCGATTCCATATTGGATTCGCTTGTTCATTGATATAAAGTGAAGATGATAGGCTTGTCTAAAATGTTCCTTAATTAAAAATATTATTTTTAACATAAGGAAGTAATGCAGTTGGTACGGTAATTTTATTTACGGCATTTCCAGTTAACGTATTATTTATAATAGACACATTTGTTGGAGTTTTTGCTCCTTTGATTAATTCAATTGCTGCACCAGTATGCCATGCGTCACCTGGATCAGTTGTGTTTGAAATGCGATTTCCCGAAATCACCAAACCGTCTAAGGAGCCTGTTTTCCCATTTTGACTTTGAACAATTCCATTGTAGCCCCCTGAAATTGTATTATTTGTAATTGAGATGTTTGTCATTGGCCCATCTTGAACTGTAATTGAAACAGCGGAAGCATTAGTGAAAGTATTTTGGTCAACTGTTACATTTTTCGTTGTTCCTTTGACATAAAGAGCAAAATAATTGAAATTCTTAAATGTATTGCCGCGAACGAGTAGACCATCTATTTTTAGAACGTCATAATAGTTATAATCTGTAATGATTCCAACATCAAAATTTGTAAAGGTATTATCGATGAATGACGTATTTTTGATGTCTGTTACAGAAGCGAAAGTATAAACGGCAGCACCCTGACCATTACCGGTGAAAGTGTTTCTCGAGAATTTTGTATCTTCTGATCCAGCAATAATAGAAACCGCATCATCTTTTGTCGTTACAATGTTATCGTAAATTTGCGTATTAATTGAATTTATTCCCCAAGTACCTTCGATTTTAAAACCTGCTACAGAGTTGATAATATTATGGTAGATTTCAAGATCTTTATTTTTTATCCAAACGAAAATTTGATTAACGTTTAGAGTATTATCAAAAATTTTCGCTCCATTTGTTTCCATCACTAGGAACCCACCATTTGGACAATTAACCGTATTATTATTGAACTCGACATGGTTAAAATAATTATTATCACTTTTTCCGCCTTCAAGTTGAATACAGTAATCTCCGTTAGATGCATTTGAAGTAAAGGTATTATTGTATATTTTTGCATCATCAAAATTCATTTCTTCCCATGGTTCGAAGTGTAAAGCCGGGCGTCCTAACGTATTTGTACTAATATTATTGAAGATTTTTAAATGATTCACTTGCTCAATGACAATATTAGATCGTCCATTATTTTCTAAAATATTATTTGAAATAATGACATTATTGCTAGCATCAGTTGAACCTGAAATTGAGATACCATCTGCTACTGCATTTTTTAAAAGATTGTTGTCAATAACAATACGATCCGCATCGTATGCAAAGATACAATGCATGTGCTCGATCCCATCTGGATGTTTTTGAGCATTACCATCACATGTGATGTTTTGTATTTTTGTATCATTTGCCATAGTTATAACACGGTAATAACCAGATCCACTAGTGTCAGATAATTTTAAAGTAACTGTATCACGATTTTCACCGACTAAATTGACGAATGGTTTCAGAAAAATTGGATTCAAACTGTAGGTTCCCGCAGGAATAAATACATTACCTCCACCTCGGGATCCTAAATAATCGATTGCAGATTGAAAAGCAGCTGTATCATCTTTAGTACCGTTACCAACCGCACCAAAATTTTTAACATTCACTTGATTTACCGAAACTGATACTGTTACCACTACTGATTGTGTTATATTTCCGTAAGTAACAGAGAGTGTAGTAGTACCAGAATTGATAGCTGTAACAGCTCCTATTGAATTAATAGTTGCAACGCTTGGATTAGAGGAAGAAAATTGGCTTTGAGAAGTTACATTTGCTACTGATTGATCCGAATAATTTGCTTGAACAGCAAGTGTTTTGGATTCATTGATAGTTAAATCAAGAGAATTAGGAACAACACTTAAAGAAACGAGTGTTTTGACGGGATTAGTGCTGTTTACCTTAATAGTACTTGTGGTCTTCACACCATCTAAACTAACAGTTAGTGTGGTTGATCCATTACTTTTTGATGTAATGAGACCAGTATTACTAATCGTAGCAATTGTTTGGTTCGAGATAGAATATTTTGCTGTATTTGTGACATCTTTCTTTGTCAGATTAGTATAAGTAGCTGTAACTTTTACTTGTGCAGTTTGGTTGATATTGGTGAAAGAATAGGTGGGTAAATTTAGTGAGAGAGATTTTACTGTATTTCCTTTTGTTATGGCTAATTTAGAGATCCCGGGTGAGTAACTTTGTGGGTTTTTAATTGCGACAACTTGTACTACTACAATAGCTAATAGTAATAAGGCGCTTATGAAAAGTAGAATCGTTTTTTTCAAATAGTTAACATCTCCAATTTATTTATTTATATAATATAGTATGGAGCTAATCTATCACCGTGATAGTAGATTAGTGGAAATTTACAAAATTAAATATAGAAATAATAAAAGTATAAAAACCCTATCAACTCTTTCCTTGAAAGGAAAGAGTTGATAGGGTTTGCTATTTAAGTTTTATTATTTTTAACAAATTAATTATTTTTTATACTATCAATTTTATTATGTACTTGAATGGATTACTTTGTTGTAGTCGATCCATTGTATTAATATAAGATTGTACAACGCTAGCAAGTTCGTCAAGTTTTATTGGAAATAGAAACCTAGACCTTTTTTGCTTTAGATGATGATTCTGTTATGAATTGTTGGACTTCAGATGGTGACATTCCAACTTCAATACATTCTAATAAAAGATCCAACCAACTTAATTCATTAATGTTGTCCAATAAACTTTCTTGCATGAATACTTCCCTCCTAAAATCCGGTTATAAGACTAGGTATTTTGCACGGTACTACTAGAGTAATGGAATGGTACAAGAATATTCCTTATTTAAAATTACGATAAATTACTTCATTTTATGCTTAAAAAATGTAGTATCAAGTAAAATTAATGTCCATAATTTGTAAGTAAGATAGGATGACGTTATTCAGTTTATTTACTTGTTTAAAAATTTAACAAAAACCCTTGAAATTAAGTAGATAAATGACTTAATTTCAAGGGTTATTTTCCTTGCTTATACTTATTAAATTCAATAAACCTGATTAATTCTTCTTTAGGAATCCCAGAATTAATCGCTTCCTGAAGAATATTCATCCATTCAGAGTCGATCATTTGCTTTGGATTAAGATTTTCTTTTAGAAGGTTTTCAGCTGTTGTATTAAAAACCCCTGCAATTTTTTCAAGCACCTGAATTGATGGATTACTTTGTAGATTGCGCTCTATGGAGCTAATATACGATTTTGCGATACCTGCACGTTCAGCAAGCTCTGTTAAAGACATTCCATGTTGTAAACGTAATTTTTTTATGCGTTCTCCGATCATAGGCTACTCCATATCTTTTTGAACTATTACAAAAAGTATATCATAACGAGAAGTTATACTTCTAGATTTGACATGGATCTTTAATGTAATTGTAAAGAAAAGAACGAACTTCCTCAGGAGTAATCCCTGCATCAATACATTCTAACAATAAATCTGTCCAACTCATTTCAAGATTGTATTCTTTTAACTCTGCTTGCATGGATAGTAGCCTCCCAAAAATTAGGTATATGATACCAGGTAACCCTGCTATCTTTGTTCAGTACTGTATGAAAATGAAGATGAAGATGTGTAAACTCTTCAATTATTCATCGTAACGAACGGAAGATCAGTGGCTTTGCGTCCCAATCTTTCAAATGGTTTGCCTTTTTCTGGAGGGTAATTGTATGGATAAAATCTGTTCTTGGTAATTAGTATATAATGAAATAGATTCATAGTTTGTTGTAATTTGTAATTGTCTACTAAAATTAATTAAATTAAAAACATTTCAATTTGATTATAATCTAGTGATAAATAAAGGGTTTTTTGTTAATTTTGTAATAAGATTAAAAATATTCAGAAAATAAGTTTTCGACACTAGTTAAAAAGATACTCGAATTAAGCGATAATAGAGGTAAGGTAATAGGAAATAAGTACTTGAAGTCGAAAAAAATAATTTTGATTATTTTTTATATTGTTAATTTTAAGGAAAGTGCCGATATAAAAAGTATGAATATGAAGGCTGGGAAAATAAGATAATAGTCCTACTAAAAGGAGAGAGATAGATAGATGAGTGATTCATTGATTATTACTAAATTACTAAATAGTGCAATTCAATCTATTAAAACTGTTATTCCATTAAACTTTACTTTAGGTGAACCGAAAATACTTAAAGGAAATATTGTAGAAGGACATTTAGGTGTTCTTGTTGGGATGACTGGAAGTTGCAAAGGTCAAACAGTATTAAAAGGACCATCATCTACCTTTAGTCAACTTGCTCAAGCAATGTTTGGAATGCCTGTTGAAAATGAAATTTTAATATCTTTTACTGGTGAATTAGGAAATATGATAGCTGGAAACTTAACTACTTTTGCATCAGAACAAGGAATTGAAATGGATATTACACCTCCAACTGTTTTTGAAGGCAACACAACTTTGCATAATATTAAAGCACCTATTGAACTAGCGTTAAATTTTGAAGGTGCAGGAGAAATGTCTCTAGTTATTTCAGTAGCATAAATACATAGTTAGTAAGCAATAGAGTAATCAATTATACCGTTGATTACTCTATCATTTTTTTATCGTTTATTTCTTAATCTTAAAAGAAAGAGGCTAGGGAACAATTTGTCCCTAGCTTCTTTGGTTTACATAATTTCTTGATTTGGAACTCTAACGCTAAAACGATTAAATGTTGGATTTTCAACAAGACTTTCCGGGAAAATGAATGTCCAAGGTTTGCTTGTATTTGGGTGTATCGTTAATGGAGGTAATGTAAATGAACCTCTAGCAATTAGTTCCCCATTTTCATCGATTACTTCTAGCGGTAATAATTCAAGATTTACAGCTTGTTTTGACCCATTTCTAATTAGTAGTGTTGCTGATAAGTTTCCATCATCATGTGATCTAGCTGATACAGCATGTAAACTAATTTCGCTCGGTCCAAGTTTAGGTAATGTACTAACTAGCTTACGTAATTCTTCTTTTTGTTCCTCTGTAAGCTGTTCTTCCCATTCTGGATTTAAATCTAATTTATGTTCATTTTTAGATAAATCAAATGCTAATTGGAATCCTGTTGCAGGTAAATCTTCTTTTGTTAAGAACTCACGCTCGAAGTAAAAACGCCATGGGCGACTACTGCATGCTGGTAATTCTCCAAGATCTTCTAAGCTAAACTCTTTTCTTGCTAATAGTTCTCTTTCTTCACTTATTAATAGAAGAACTACATCTTCTAAGAGAACTGATTTTTCTAAGCTGTTTCGAACAAATGCAGTTACCATTGCCCCTTCTTCATCCACTTCAATATCAATTGCCGATAAAGATAATTGGTTTGGCAGTAAAGGTGGTAACTCATTATTTAAAAATTGGTAAACATAGCGACTTTCATCCTCGATATGCATTAGTGGATGGAAAGAGATTTTTGGATAAACTTCTTTTGCTTCCACTTCTTCAGTTTGTACAGTTTCTTCAGTAGAAGCTTGTTGTAATAAATCATTCGATGAAACAGTAGAATCTTTACCCTTTTGTAAAAAACGCTTAATCGATGAAAACATGTTCTTCTACCTCCGTTGGACAAGTAATTTCTTGAAATATAGCAGCAAGATTTGATGTAATTTCTCGTTGTATTGTATAGAAAGTGTGTTCAAATAACGTGAAACCATCAAATTCATATAAACGAATTGGATCTTCTTGTTGATATTGACGCAAGTGAATTCCTTCTATTAAATGTTGTAAATGCTCGATATGCTCTGTCCAATATAAATCTACTACTCCTAGAGAAGTTAATTTCATTATAGCGATCAGTTCAGCTTTTTTCTCTTCATCCGTTGCTAGAAGCAATTCTTTATAAACTGATAAAGCTTCGTTTACGGCACGCCATACATCTTGCTCATCATTAAAATACTCTTCATCTATACGTAACGGTGGAATTAATTGTTCAAGAGCAGTTTTTCCTTCAAGTTGGTTCCAGTCTTCAGGTACACTGTTTTCTGGATAATATAAAGTAAGTGCTTTTGCAATTGTGTCGTCCACTTGTTTAATTAACCAATCTGCATCAATTTCGTTAACTAATAAGTTGTTTCGGAATTCATACATTACTCGACGATGTTCATTTGCAACTCCGTCGAGTTTCAATTGCCATTCACGAATTGTAAATTGATTTCCTTCACATAAGCGTTGTGTAGTTGTGACAAACTCTTGGATATTATTATTTAACACTTTACCAGATTGATTTACTTGTAAACTCTTCATTAACTTCTCAAGTTTATCTGGGTTATAACGCACAAATAACTCGTCCTCAAGTGATAAATAGAACCTGGTTGAACCAAGATCTCCTTGTCGTCCAGCACGTCCTCTTAATTGAAGATCAATTCGTTCACTTTCATGACGCTCAGTTCCGATTACATGTAAACCACCTAATTCAGGAACTCCTTCACCTAGTAAAATATCTGTTCCGCGGCCAGCCATATTGGTTGAAATAGTGATCATACCTTTTTGACCAGCTAAAGCTATCATTTCTGCTTCTTTTTCAACATGCTTAGCATTTAATAATTGAAACTCAATTTCAGCCTTTTCTAGTAGATCAGCTACAATTTCAGACTGACGGATTGAAGTTGTTCCAATAAGAATTGGTTGTCCTTTTTTATGGCGCATCTTTACATCATCTAAAACAGCTTGAAGTTTTTGAGAAGTTTTTTCAAAGATAATATCTTCTTGATCAATACGAATAACCGGTTTATTTGTTGGAACTTGAATAACTTCCATATTATAAACTTGTAAAAATTCTTTTTCCTCCGTTTTACCAGTTCCAGTCATTCCAGAAAGAATTGGATACATACGGAAATAGTTTTGAATCGTTACAGAGGCTACTGTATGATTTTCCTCAGTTGATTTTAGTCCCTCTTTTGCTTCAATCGCTTGATGCAAGCCATTACTTAAAGAGCGACCTTCCATTATACGTCCTGTAAATAGGTCGATTAATTGGATTTCTCCTTCATGCACAATGTAGTCAACATCACGTTGGAATAATACTTCAGCACGTAAAGCGTTGTGAACAAAGTGGAAAAGAGTTGCATGTTCAAGATCATATAAATTATCAATCGTAAAAGCTCGTTCTACTTTTGTAATTCCTTCCTCTGTTAAAGCAATTGCTTTTGATTCTTCATCATATAGAAAATCTACTTCTTTTTTAAAAGTACGAATAAATCTAGCACATAGTAAATATAAATGTGATTGTGCTGATTTTTTACCTGCAATAATTAATGGTGTTTTTGCTTCATCAATTAAAACTGAATCAATTTCATCGATGATTGAGTAATGAAACGGACGTTGAACTTGATCTTCAGCAGCATCAACCATATTATCTCGTAAATAATCAAAACCAAATTCTGTTCCGATTCCATATGTTATATCAGCGTTGTATGCAGATTTTTTTTCTTCTATAGAAAGGTCAGGAATATTTAAACCAACAGTAAGTCCTAAAAAATCATGAATTTGACCAATTTGTTCTGAGTCACGACGAGCTAAATAATCATTAACTGTTATGATATGCACACCTTTTCCTTCAAGTGCACGTGTATACGCTGGTAATGAAGAAACCAATGTTTTTCCTTCACCAGTTGGCATTTCAGCGATATTTCCATCAAATAGTGTAAGTCCACCAATTAACTGAACGTCATAATGTCTCATGCCTAATACACGTTTTGATGCTTCACGTACTAATGCAAAAGCTTCTACTTTTAATTCATCAACTGTTACTTCATTATTATTAATTTTTTGCTTCCATGTATAAGTGAATTCTCGTAAAGCCTCATCTGACTGGTTTTCATAGAAAGATTCTAGGGCGTTTATCTCTGAAACTAACTTTTCGTATTCTTTTAATTTTCGATTGCCAATTATTTTTTGCAATGACTGGATCAAGGGTGTTCCCTCCTAAGATGGTAATCTATCTATTCTATTCTATTAATGTACCATAACTTATGCTCTTCTCGAACAAGTAAAAGTTAGAATTAATAGAAAAGAATGAAAAACGAAACTGTTTTCACAAATACTTTTCGACAAAAGTAGGAAAAATGTCTTATCTTTTAGAATTTAATAAAAATGTTTAAAAAAAGACTACAAATATGACTATTATTGACGATGTATTAAGTGTACAACAGACTGTCTGTAACATAACTGAAAACTTTGTAATTAAAAATTATTAATAATATTTAAAATTTTTTATACAAATTTCGATTCAGTTGTTGTATACTAGCGATGTTAACCATTTAGTAATTTATGTCAAATTATTACAAGATTTGTAAATTTGGCAGTAGGCAATAGAGATATTGTCCTACAGTTTGAGTTAATACCTAGAGTAGGAGAATGCATCTTTTATTCTAGTAAAATACTACATAAGATCACAGGGAGGAACACTAGAATGGCATTTAACAAAAACAACAAAAAAATCGTTACTACTGCACTTACGGCTGCAATGGTAGCATCAGCGGTGGCTCCAGTAGCTGCTGCAACAAAAACAGTAACTCCAGCACAAGCTGCAACAAAAGCAGTTGACGCTTACTACAAATTATCAGTAAAAACTAAAGCAGACGTTTCAAACTCTGCTAAAGTAAAAGCAGTTGCTTTAAAAGCAATCGCTAAATTAGGTAAAAAAGACGCTAAATTAAAAGCTTCTTTAACTAAAAAAGTAACGACAAAATCAGCTGCAATCAACAAATTCTACAAAGAATTAGTTGCTAAAGAAGCTGCTGCTGCTGCTGAAAAAGCTGCAATCGCTACTGCAAAAGCTGCATTAGAAGCTGCAAAAGCTTTCCCTATTACAGCTGATACTAAAGTTGAAGATGTAGAAAAAATGTTTACTGAAGGAATGGCTTTAATTAACAAAATTAAAACTGCTTCAGTTAAAGCTGATTTAACTAAACAAGCTGAAGAATTAAAAGCAGCTGTATTAAAGAAAATTGAAGAATTAAAAGTTGTTAAAATTGTAACTGCAACTGTAGTTGACGTAAACAAGGTTGAAGTTAAATTCAACTCTGCGATTGATACTACTAAAGCAACAGTAGCACTTAAAAAAGGTTTAGCTACTCAATATACAACTGTAACTTGGGCTGCTGACAAAAAATCAGCTGTATTAGAGGCTCCAGCTGCGATTCCAACAGGGGATTACGAAGTAGTTCTTTCTGGATTAGAAGCTGAGGTTAAAGCTGCTGTTAAAGTAGAGGCTGTTGTAGAAAAAACTGCTGAAGTTACTTCTGCGGCTGGAAGCTTAGCTGCTTCATCAACTTTCATTTTCAAAGTTGCTAACCAATACGGTACAGATATGAAAGTAGCAGGTAACGATGTAACAGTTCAAGCTTATAACGTTACTCAAAATAAAGCAGTAACAGTAGTAAGTAAAGACCTTGTTAAGAGTGAATTTGCTTTAAACTTATTAGAAAGTGCAGCTGCAGCTAAAGACTTCAAGGTAGGCGATGATGTTCGTATTATCGTTACTTATAAAGGATTAACTACTACAAAAACTATCAAAATCAACGAAGTTAGCAAATTTGCTGATGTAAGCCTAGGCAACGTTGAATTCAAAAAAGATACAGTTCGTGTAACTCAAAATGAGAAAGACTTAGTTCTTCCTTATACTCTTAAAGATCAATTTGGTTCTGAAAAGAAATTTGCAGCTAACTTAACTGCTGCTGGTATCACTGCAACAGGTGTTACATTCTTATCATCTGATAACACTGTAATTGATCCAGCTAACATCACTACTGATGCTGATGGAAAATTATTAGTTGACACAGAAAACAAATCAGGTACAGTTGTACTTACTGCAATCATTAATGGAACTGGTAAAGTTGCAACTACTACTGTAAAAGTTGAAGCAGGAAGTGCTGTTAAAACTGTTGCAGTTAATGCACCTACTAAATTAGTTGCTGGTGGAGAGAAAGCTACATTAGACTTCTCAGTTGTTGACCAATTTGGTTCATTAATTAAAAATGACGATGCTAAAGTAACTGCACTTACATTATCATCATCTGATCAAACAATTGTTAAAGATGCTAATATTAAATTTGTAAATGGTAAATTAGAAGCTACAACTGAAGCTGCAGGTAAAGGTTCTGTAACTGTAACTGTAAAATCAGGTGTTACTGAAGTTGGTAAAATTACATTTACAGTTGAAGAAAAAGCGAAAGCAACAGCAATCGTTGGTGTAGATACTTCTGCTTTATTTGAAGACACTGCAACTTCAACATTAACTTTTGCAGGAATTAAAGTAAAAGACCAATATGGTCGTGACTATACTTTAGCTGCTGGTGACTCTGTTGCTGTAGCACACAAAGATGGTACTGATGATAACGTGAAATTCTCAATCACAGGTGGAGATAATAACCTTGATTCTGGTGAAACATTAACATTCTTAGGTACTGCTGCTACTGCTACTGAAGTAATCAAATTCACATTAGCTAACCAAGCTTCATTTGAAGTATCATTAGCTTCTGTAGCTGCTAACGCTGTAACTAGCTACTCAATCAAAACTGTTGGACCTATCTATAAAGATGCTGCTCATAAAGCAACATTAGAATTAGTTGGTAAAACTGCTGATGGTAAAGAAGTAGTATTAACTGGTAACAAAGTAACTCATGCAACAACTTCAGATTCTACTGTAGCAACTGTAACAACTGCTGGCGTAGTAACTGGTGTTGCTAAAGGTACTGCAACAATCGCTTTATGGAATGGTTCTACTAAATTAGCTGAAACTGTAGTAACAGTATCAGATGTAGCTCCTGTAGCTTCTAAAGTTGAATTCCTTTCAACTTTACCATCATCTGTAGTAGATACTGATGATTTAACAGGATTTGTGAAAATCACAGACCAATATGGTGTGGATATCACTTCAACTGAATTAGCTAAAGGTTTCTGGACTACAAATGCTTCAGCTGTAGCTACATTCCCAGCTGGTATTGTAACAAAAGGTAATGGCGGAAAAGTAACAGTTGGATATGTAACTTCTAACGGTTTAGTTGCTACAAAAGAAATTACAGTTCAATAATTAATATAGGTGACTGACACCTTTATTAAAAGATAGAAAAAACCGAGGAAATCTCCTCGGTTTTTTTGTTTATTAAACTATTTCAAGCATAAAACGTAGTTATTTCTGTTAACTTGTATGTATCATCAAGGTTTCTTTTTATTATTTATTATCAATATACACGTATGTATTAAAGTCATTGTAGACTTTTGAATAAAATTATTCTTTCTTAATAACATATTTTTACAAAATATTCCTTCAACTTAAATTAAAATTAGTAATAGTAAAGTAATTTTAAGAATCGAAACATTGAGGGGAAGAGTAAGAAAATGGGACAAAAATAGTTTCTTCTATTATATAAGGAACAATGTTGAGCAGTGTAGTGGCACCTGTGTTAGACCTAATGAGGATTTTGTTGAAGTAATTGGCAAATTAGAAGGTATCAGTGGGAAAATTTTTGTGACGGTTACAAATCCAAACAAAATAGAAAGTACCCGATTAGAAGTAGCGATAAAGGCACCTTCTAAACATCATAAAAATTTTTTCTTCTGAAGATGCTGTAGTACCCCCTGGTAACGCTACGGTTGGACAAGGAGTGGATTTTGTTGAAGTAACATGTGAATTACCTGATGTTGCTGAGAAATTCTATGTAACGATTTCAAGTCCAGCAAAACTAGAAAGTGAGAAAATAGCGATAGACAATAAGTTACCTTTACAATCGGAAAATCTCAATACAAATAATATAGAAATAACTAAAATTGGTGAGAAGTATGAATTATATTTTAAAGATCTTGAGCAAGGGGCAACTGTTAAAATCTATTCAACAAATACAGGTGATGGACTAGTTGGGGAAATACAAATTGAACAAAATGGTACAAGTAGTTTTATGATTAATAATCTATTTGCTTTAAATGGTTCTGTATATTTTTCATTAACTCAACAGGGAAAAACTGAAAGTAATCGATTGCAGGTGGACTTACCTAACTGAACTAGAAATCTTTAAATAGTGATATAAAGTAGTAAAAGGTTGAGGGAATTCTCTCAACTTTTTTGTTTTTTACAGTTTGAACAAAGATTTGAACAGTTTCACAGATTGTAAGTATTGTCGGAATTTGTATGAAAAGTGAGAAAATTATGATTTTATACCTAATCATGTCTGAGATATACTATAATAGTCATGTTTTTTAGAAATGTGAAAATGATTATATAGTAAGAGGAGATGTTTTGTGTTGGGTGAAAGAATAGGTAGAAAGTACGTTAGAATGACAATATTCTCTGTTTTAGTGGCATCAACATTAGCTGATAATTTACCACTAAATACTTTAAGTGTAGAGGCTGCTAGTAATCTATTACAAACAACTTCTAAACCAAATAGCCAAGAAGGTGTTTCAATTACGACTGTTAAAGTAAACGCAACTTCTAAGAAAGTTACTACTTCGGCTATTGAAACAATCACGAAAATCTCAAAAGGGACAGTAGTGTTTGGTAAGAAAACATTTAAGTATGATAAATCTTTAAATGGATTCTTTTCAAATAGTAACGCTTTAAAAAGTGCGAAAATTCGATTTACATATGATAGCAATAAAGTGATCAAACAGTTGATGTACTTAGAAATTAATGCAACAGGTAAAGTTTCTAAATCAGGGGATAAAACATTTAAAAATAACAGTGTTTTAGATGGTAAAGGCATAGTTATTAATGGGAAGATTAAAGTAAATGCAGATTATATAACTCTAAAAAATATTACTGCTACTAAAGATTTAGAGCTTTCGAGCAAAGTGAAAAATGTTTTCTATACAAGTAAAGTGACAGTTAAAGGGAAAACATTTATTTCAAGCTCGAATGTAGTTAAAACTGCTTCCACAAATAGTACTAATAGTGGAAAGAAATCTCTAGGGCAAGCTTTTTATAAATCATTATCTTACGTTGTGCCGACATCATTCCTTCCAACTTCTTCTGCAACACAACAAATTACTTCAACAAAATTAGTTCTAGTATTTGAAGGTTCTAAATTAAGTAAAATCGAAATTAAATCAAATGATACAACAGTTCAAACCGTTGGAAATACTACTATTACTGATCTTTCATTAGCGGGAAATTCTTCAGTTCAAAATGGAGAAGGTTCAACGATTACAAATGTAAATTTACAAAACGGTGCAAATGAAGTTTCTTTAAATGGAAACATAGGAACAGTTAACGTAGGTAACAGTGGTCAAGTTCAATTAAACGGAAACGGGACAATTTCTACTCTTCGTATAACAGCTAATGGTTCATCAGTTGAATTAAATATTAATGGTGTTATTCATACAATTAATGCAGTTTCATTAGGTAGCAATCTTTCAGTTAGTAATGAAACGAATGTAGATAAGGTAATTGTAACAAAAGAATTTGAGATTACTAGTTTAGATGGAATAGGACAATTAATTGTTAACGGCACTGTGCCTAATCTTACTGTAAATGCACCAATCCAATTCTTACAAGTAAATGGTAATGTGAATTTAACTATTGATGGTACTGGTAGTATCGGGGAATTAAATCTAAATACAAGTAATAATGTGCAAATTAACTTGCCTAAAGTAGAGTTATTATCTGCAAGCGAAAGTAATAAAGGAAAAGTTACTCTTGGATCAAATACAAAAATTGGAGATGCTGAAAGTAAGGAACTTTTTCAAAATCAAGACCAGTTAAGTCAGGTTGAATTAATTAATGGGAAACCAGTAGGCGGTACAGAGTTACCTCCAATTGGAGGAGGAATTCCATCCGGACCAATAATGGTGGCAAACCCAGAAAATTATGTTCAAAAACAGGATTTCGGTTATTGGGAAGATGCTGGAGCGGGTCGACCAGCATATAATGTAGGATTTAAATTAGATTTAACAAAGCTACCTTATAATTATATGAAAGAAATTAAAGTTACTCTTTTAGATGCTAATGGAAATACTGTGGCAACTAGAACAGCAACAGGCAATCAAATTCAATCACTTAAAGCCGATGATGTAACATATGGTGGACTTGATGGGCAATTAAGTGTAGCGTTCCTACAACGGGATAATGCAACAACAAATAATTGGTGGACAAGCAGTTCATATGATTTTACGACACCAGCCAAAGCTGTTATTCAAATTACTGACATATTTAATCAAGTATACAAAGTTGAAAATACTAACCCAACTGGTGTGCCAGCTGGTCCAGTAATGGTGGCAAACCCAGATAACTTTGTTCAAACACAAGATTTTGGTTATTGGGAAGATGCAGGAGCTGGCCGTCCAGCGTATAATGTAGGATTTAAATTAGATTTAACAAAACTACCATACGATTTAATGAAAGAAATTAAGGTTACTCTTTTAGATGACAATGGAAATACTGTAGCAACACGCACAGCTACTGGCAATCAAATTCAGACATTGAAATCAGATGATGAGATATATGGTGGACTTGATGGTCAATTAAGTGCAGCATTCCTTCAACGTGATAATGGTTCAAGTAATAATTGGTGGACGAGTAGTTCATACGATTTTACGACACCAACTAAAGCAGTGATTCAAATTACAGATAAAGATAATAAGGTATACAAAGTTGAAAATACTAATCCATCTGGGATTCCAGTTGGTCCAGTAGCAAACTCAGAAAACTTTGTACAAGCACAAGACTTTGGTTATTGGGAAGATGCAGGAGCAGGCCGTCCAGCATATAATGTAGGATTTAAGTTAGATTTAACAAAGCTTCCATATAACCTGATGAAAGAAATAAAAATCACTCTTTTAGATGAATCTGGAAATGCAATAGCAACTCGTACAGCAACACCAAGTCAAATTCAAAAGCTAAAAGAAGAAGATGGATTGTATGGTGGATTAGATGGACAATTAAGTGCAGCGTTTATCCAACGTGACCGTGAGGCAACAAACGATTGGTGGACAAGCACTGCCTATGACTTTACAACACCAGCAAAAGCTGTTATTCAAATCACAGATAAAGATAATAAAGTATACAAAGTTGAAAATAACAATCCAACTGGGGTACCAGCACCTGAAGTACCAAACCCAGAAAACTTTGTCCAAGCACAAGATTTTGGTTATTGGGAAGATGCAGGAGCGGGTCGTCCAGCATATAATGTCGGATTTAAATTAGATTTAACAAAGCTTCCATATAACCTAATTAAAGAAATAAAAATCACTCTTTTAGATGAATCTGGAAATGCAGTAGCAACACGTACAGCTACAGGCGATCAAATTCAGACGTTGAAAGCAGATGATGAAACATATGGAGGACTTGATGGACAATTAAGTGCAGCGTTTATCCAACGTGACCGTGAGGCAACAAACGATTGGTGGACAAGTACTTCTTATGACTTTACAACTCCTGCAACAGCAGTTATTCAAATTACAGATAAAGATAATAAGGTATACAAAGTTGAAAATGGAAATCCATCTGGGATTCCAGTTGGACCAGTACTAAACTCAGATAGCTTCGTTCAACCACAAGACTTCGGATTTTGGAATAACTATGATGGAGAAGGAAATTTTGCTTATAACGTTGGATTTAAACTGGATGTAAATAAACTACCTTATAATATGATTAGAGAAATAAAAATCATGTTAGTTGATGAAAGTGGTTATACTGTTGCAACTAGAACGGCAACAGGAACTCAAATCGAACAGTTAAAAGCAGATGACGAAACATATGGTGGAACAGACGGCCAACTGAGTGCTGCGTTTATCCAACGTGACAGTGAAGCAACAAACGATTGGTGGGCAAGTACAGCATATGATTTTTCAACTCCAACAAAAGCAGTGATTCAAATCACAGATAAAGATCAAAAGGTATATTTAGTTGAAAATAGTAATCCTGCTGGCATTCCAAATAACATTATGTTAACAAATCAAAATAGCACAAGTTATTACACAAATCTTGAAACAGCAGTAAATGCTGCACAAGATGGAGATATAATCTATGTTCCAAAGGGAAATTACGAACTAGATAGCCAAATTAGAATTGAAAAATCAATCACTCTATTTGGTGCAGGAGCTTCAACAATTATTACAAAGGGTTCTACACTATGGACTAACGATACGGGATCCAAAGGATATGCATCATTAATTACAATTAATAGTGGTGACAAAGCTGTTAAAATCCAAAACATTACAGTATCTGGTGCTGCAAATATTAACATGACTGGAGCAGGTAGTGGAACTGATTTTGGAAGTGGAATAAACGTAGTTAGTTCTTCAAATGTAACTTTAAATAATGTTACATCAATTAATAATGCAGCAGCTGGCTTAATTATAAATAGCTCTAATGTCACAGCTAACAATTTAAACACAAGAGGAAACAATTGGTACGGTGTAAATGTCGATAAGAGAGATAGTGGAAATGCAAGTTTTACTTTAACAGGTAATGGTGTACTTGGTGAAAGTGTTCAAATTTTATCAGAATCACCTAGTTTTGTTTCAGTGAATGCAGATGGATATACAACTAGTGGATTTATTGGTGGAGCGGTAATTTGGAGTAAATAATTTGAACTTCCAATCAATATAAATAAAATAGAAAACCACCCTATGTCCAGTAAAAGGAAATAGGGTGTTTTAAATTACATATGTCCAAACTCAAAAATTAAATTAAAAAGAAATCTTATTAATTGTATACCCTATATGTACATTTGAAATTCTCTTAATCTAAACTTAAGCACTAGATAAATTATCGACGTAATTAGTAAAAAAATAACGATAAAATAACAAAAATAAACAAATTATGCATCTGATATTATATATAATTTTAATACTTGCAATCTATTAAACAATAAAAGGAGGTAAATCTACTTGAACAAAAAAATAACAACAATTTGCATTATTACTAGTCTACTAATCAGCATTTTTATTATGCCTACAATAGATCAGAGTATAAGTAATAAATCTTCTTGGTTATATAATAATGAAGTATATGCAGCAACTAAACTACAAAATGAATGGACGCCTCTACAATTAAGCCCACTACCTAGTAGTAAAAACGTCTCATATAATTTTAGTAATAATGCAAAGATTTTTACGAAGCCATTCCCACAGCAATATCAAACTGTAAATGGTATCTTGAGTTTTAGAGGTGGACCATTTCGAAATAATGCTGTGATGGGAACTCCAGTCATATCCAAGGAGAAATTAGTAAGGAGTTGGACTTTTCATACTTCCTCTTTACCAAGATGGGGTGGTGGATCGGGTTGGACTGGCCAACCAAGTGTGATTGAGTGGAAGAAGCAAGAGCAACAAATAATGAATTTGTATCCTCAATTTAAATCAAAGCCAAATTTGAAAGAAGTGGTTTATGGTTCATTAGATGGGAGAGTTTACTTTTTAGATTTAGCAACTGGTAAGAAAACAAGGAACCCGATTAATATTAAAAATTCCATTAAAGGGAGCGTAGCACTTGATCCACGTGGTTATCCACTTCTTTATGTTGGGCAAGGAATACCTCAGACTGGAAAAATAGGTTTACGTATTTATAGTTTAATAGATCAATCATTATTGGCTTTTATCCCTGGAATTGATTCGTACTCTTTCAGAGGTTGGGGTGCTTTTGATAGTTCAGCGCTTATTAATCGTGAAGATGATTCAATTTTAATAGGAGGAGAAAATGGACTAGTTTATTTCATAAAATTAAATACTAAATACAACCCAAAATTAAAGAAGATTAAAATAGCTCCTATCATTTCTAAATATCGGTATAAGCAAAAGAATAATTCATATCAGGGCATTGAAAACTCATTAGCTGTATATAAGAACATAGCTTATTTTTCTGATAACGGAGGCGGAATACAAGCGCTGGATTTAATTAAGAAAAGATTGATTTGGGCTAATAATGCTTATGATGACACAGATGCCTCAATCGTTATTGAAGATTCAAATGGAATGCCGTATCTATACACAGGTTCTGAAATAGATAAACAAGGTACAAAAGGCTATGCTCGTATACAAAAATTAAATGGAAAATCTGGCAAAGTGATTTGGGAGAAGAAAATTCCAGGGTTTTCGGTTAAAGGTGATCATCCTGTAAATGGAGGAGTATTAGCTACTCCAATTCTTGGAACTGGTCCATTAAAAGGACAAGTCATTTATAACATCTCAAGATATAAAACAATGAATGGTGGATTACTAATTAGCTTTGACACATCTACGGGAAAAGAAAAATGGCGTCTACAATTATCTAATTATGCATGGTCATCGACTGTCGCTGTTTATACACAAAACAATAAAGCATATTTCATTCAGGGTGATTCGGTTGGTAATCTTTATTTAATTAATGCTAAAGGGAAAATAGTTAATAAAATTAACTTAGGAGCAAATATTGAAGCCTCACCAATTGTAGTTGGTCAACAAATAATTGTTGGAACTAGAGGCGGAGTATGTACCAGTGTTAAGTTACAATAAAAATTCTTTGAAAAGGCAGAGAGCCAAAAATAAAATGTACCCTATAGGTAGACTTTTTTAAGTGTCTACTCTATAGGGTACATTTAAAATTGGTACGTTGCCTTTACTATTTTAATTTTGATCTGCAAATTGTGTTTCGTTTCTTTAAAGTTAGGTGCCAGAATAAACAATGAACTTTAAGTCAAAAGCATTAAGTTATGATTCTAAATAAATATACCACCCTTTATATTTACTAGATTTCATACATAATGCGACTTTATAACAAAAAAATCTCTATTTTATTAGTAATAATACAAAAAAACACAATATAATTTTCTGAATATTACAAATTCCAACAAAGGAATCTACATGATTATAAAGAATTATTTTATTATCTAATATTCCCAAAACTTGGTAAGAAAGTATGGGTTTTAATAGATTTCATTAAATTTGAAAGGAGATTTTAAGGAGTCAGTAGGATGAAAATTAGAGGGACTGTTGAAATTCCCTCAATGCACTGTTTTCTATGGGGTATCTAAATTTTGAAGAAGTTTTATATTAATCTATTTAATTACCAATTACATTTTTTTAGAGAGGAAAACGATATATGAATAAAAAGAACTTAAAACAGAAGCGTCAAATAACTACATATACCTTGGCATCGGCTCTTTTTCTTTCTAATTTTGCCATGGTCTCACCAGCATCAGCCGCTACATACCGACCAGGTGATTTGGCATCAAAGTTGGAACAAATTAGGCAGTTAGAAAATTCAATGAATCTACAAAACAATATTAAATCAAATGAAACTGATGCTAGAGCAAATTTAAAGGCGTCGGAAAAAGTACGTGTCATCGTTGAAGTAGATGGGCAGACACCACTTGAATACGCAACAAAAAAAGGGAAATTGTTTAAAGAATTACCTGAGAGTCAAAAGACTACTCTTTACGCAGAAGTAGAGAGCCAACAAAATTCGGTAAAATCTGAGTTACAAACAAAAGGAATCAACATTAATTATAATAAGCAATATTCAACTGCTTTCAACGGTTTCAGTGGTGAAGTTGAATATGGTGACGTAGCGAAAATTGAAGCTATTTCAGGTGTGAAAAATGTTTATCTGGCGAACGAATACAATCGTCCTGAATCTGAGCCGGTTACGCCAGACTTAACAAAAAGCCATCAATTTATCCAGTCAAAAGAAACATGGAGAGATACAGGATACGATGGTAAAGGTATGATTATTTCCATCATTGACACAGGTATTGACCCTTCACACCGCGACTTTATATTATCGGATCCTACAAAAGAAGGGTTAACGCGAGATAAAGTAGCTCAAATTGTACAGGATAAAGCATTGCCAGGCCATTTTTATACTGACAAGGTTCCATATGGTTATAACTATTTTGATGATAACAATATTGTTACTGACCTTGGACCTGGTGCTTCCATGCATGGTATGCATGTAGCAGGTATTACGGCTGCTAATGGTGATGAATCAAACGGTGGAGTTAAAGGGGTTGCACCGGAAGCGCAAGTTCTTGCGATGAAGGTATTTAGTAATGATCCGAACTATGGATCTACTTGGTCTGATATTTATCTTGCGGCAATCGATGATTCTATTAAATTAGGTGCTGATGTCTTAAACATGAGCCTTGGTTCTGTAGCATCTTCTTATGAAAAAAATAGTGCGGAAGACCTTGCCATTACTCGTGCAGTTAACAATGGTATAGTTTGCGCTACTTCTTCTGGTAACTCGAATCATCTTGGTTATGGGTGGGGAGATCCTCTAGCACAAAACCCTGACATTGGTGTAACAGGTGCGCCTGGACTTAACAAAGATACGATTTCCGTAGCTGCTTCTGGAAATGAAGCTTTCCTTTATCAACATGCTATAACTATCGACAATAGCAATCTTAATGTTCTAGGTAAAGGGATAGATGATTGGACTAAACTGTCCGAGAAGTTTAATGGAAACCTGCCAATTGTTAACCTTGGAAAAGCCGCTAATGGAAGCAACAAATTAGGTTATCCAGAAGATTATAGCGGTATAGATGTTACAGGGAAAATAGTGCTAGTGGCACGTGGTTCATTAACATTTGCGGATAAGACAAAGTATGCTGCTCAAGCCGGAGCCGCTGGTATTATCGTATGGAATGCGACAAATGGAGTTCAATATGCTGACCAAGGCGGTTGGGAAGTACCACTGATGCTTATAAACTCACAAGCAGAAGGGCAAGCATTAGCGAATGCACTTACAAGTCCAGGAACAATGCATGTTCAACAAACAGATAAAACTGAAAGTCCTGAAATGGGCCGTATGACAAGCTTTACTTCATGGGGGGTTACTCCTAGCCTTGAGTTAAAGCCTGAAATCACTGCTCCTGGTGGAAATATCTATTCAACTGTTAACGATAATAAATACGAAGTGATGAGTGGTACTTCAATGGCCTCTCCTCATGTAGCTGGTGGTTCGGCATTAGTACAAGAGTATCTGAAAAATGATCAACGTTTCAGTTCTTTAACTGTTAGCGAACGTACTCACTTAGCTAAAGTATTGTTGATGAATACATCCCATGTTATTAACGACCTAGATGGACATCCATTCTCTCCTCGCCGTCAAGGTGCTGGTATGATGCAAATCGAGAATGCTGTTACAACACCTGTTTACTTTTTTAACAAGTCAACTGGTGAAGCAAAGTACGAATTGAAGGATTTTCAATCTAAACAAGTCTCTATGACTTTCACAGCAAAAAATATTTCTTCTAAAGATGCAGAGTATAAAGTAGATACAAATGCATTAACAGATGAATTCTATCAAACTACTAGTGCTGAACGTAATGCTCTTCAAACAGGGGCATTAGAAGGTGTTAAAATAGATGCACCTGATTCGGTTAAGATTCCAGCAGGTCAATCTGTTGATTTCACCGTAACACTTGATTTAACTGATGCAAAAATTCCAGGATTCGATAAGGATGGAAATGATATATCAGTAGCTCTTCATAGTAATATATTTGTTGAAGGTTCTGTCAATCTTATAGGTTCTGATGGTAATCCAGACCTAACGACTCCATACGTAGGCTTCTACGGTAAGTGGGACAGCCTGCAAAACGTTGATGGATTCAAGGATCTAGGTGAAACTCGTTATTTCGATTTGCAAAGACTTTATGGTCCAGGTGCACATGACATGACAATTGATGGCGATAATTATTTCTGGGGTTCTGTTCCTGGAAAGAATTATTATGCATTATCACCAAACGGGGATAAGTATGATGATGATATCAATGCACTTCCATCATTCTTGAGAAATGTATCAGAAGCACAATATAACATCCTTGACAAAGATGGTAAATTCCTTCGCCGTTTAAGTGCGCAATCTGATGTAACCAAAAATAACTATAACAATGGTAAAGGTGCAATCATGAAGGATAGCATGGCAACTATTTGGGATGGTAAAGTAAACGGTGAAGTCGTTCCAGATGGTTTGTACAATTACGAGATTAAATCCGTAATAGGCTATGATGGCGCAGAGTGGCAGTCTAAGAAGATCCCTGTTTATGTTGACACTCAAGCTCCTAGTATTCAAGCAACTTACGATCCTGATAATAAGGCTGTTACTTGGAACGGTTCAGACAATGGAACTGGCGTGAAAAGTTATTATATCTTCGTAAATGGAGCTCTTGTTGGACAAACTGATAAATCTTCATTCAATTTACCCACTGCTCCAGATAAATCTGTAGTAGAAGTAGTTGCTGAGGACTTTGCTGGTAACGCGGCAGAAGATGCTGCGGCAATTGGTGACGTAGATCTTCCTTTAGTCTTTATCACTGACGGTTCAAAAGATAATACTGGAGCTTATGTTCCGAATTCACCAGAACCATGGGGAGCTTATAACAATAAGAATATCCCAGTTAAAGGTTTCGTAACAGATGATATTGGTGTTAAAACAGTTAAGGTCAATGGCAAAGAAGTTCCAATTACTTTAGATCCAAAAACTGGACACTACAACTATTCAACAACTTTAACGTTTGACCAGGACGGTCCTTACACTGTTCAAGTAGAAGCAACAGACCTTGCTAACAAAAGCTTTTCGGTTGCCCGTCATATTTATGTTGATACAAAAGCTGCTGGAATCATAGTAAATGCCCCAGCTCGAGTGGATAAAAATGTAGATAAAGTTACCTTTAATGTAAATCTACAAGATAACTTTAACTATTTAAACTTCTACGTTGGTGAAAACCACGAATTTGAAGTTCCATTTAAGAGTCCAGTGGATGTCCTAATTCCACTAAATAAAGATTATAAAGTGACTGTTCCATTAAAAGAAGGAGAAAATAAAGTTGTATTAAGAGCAACTGACCTTGCTGGAAATGAAACAGTGAAAGAAGTAGTAATTAACCGCGCTGATGCACCACCAGTAATTAACCCTGGTCCTGGATCTGGATCTGGTTCTGGTCAACTTGTAACTGGCTGGGTGGTTAAAGACGGTGTGACTTATTACTACGATAAAGATGGTACAATGCATAAAGGCTTCCTAGAACTTAAAGTAACGGAAGACGATTACACTTGGGTATCCAATTACTTCTTTGACCCAGCAACTGGTGCAATGCATAAAGGTTGGTTGGAATTAGATGGAAAACGCTATTACTTTGACCAACAAAGCGGTCTAATGGCTAAGGAAATCATGTATATCCCAGAAAACAAAAACGTCTTCTTCTTTGATAATAACGGAGTAGCACAAACTGGTATACAAGATTATTATGGTGAGCGTGCATACTTTGATGCTAAGACTGGTTTGTTACGTAACGATTGGAAACTTGTTAACAAAACATGGATTTTTGCAGACAAAGATGGTACTTTACACACTGGCTGGTTAAATATTAGTAACAAGTGGTATTTCTTTAATAAAGATGGCATAATGCAAACTGGCTGGATCAACGATGGTAAAGATTCATACTATCTAAATAGCAAAGGCGAAAGAGCAACTGGTTGGACTGCTATCAATGGAAAAACATACTACTTCGATAAATCTGGAGTAAAGAAAACAGGTTGGGCTACTATCAGTGGAAAAACATACTACTTCGATAAATCCGGAGTAAGGAAAACAGGTTGGTTAGTAGATAATGGTAAGAAGTATTATCTAAACAGCGATGGAGCTATGTTTAATGGTGGCTGGAAATTAATAAAAGGTAAATATTATTACTTCTATAAATCTGGAGTAATGGCTGTCAACACCAAAATTGGAAAATATAAAGTTGGAAAAGACGGTGCAAGAACTAAGTAAGAGATAAAAATTTAAAAGACAATCATAAAATATAAAATGTACCCTATTGAGTAGACACTAAAAAAAGTCTACCTATAGGGTACATTTTTGTTTAAATAAGAAAAAATAGAAACTTGGGAAATAGAATGAGTAAAAAATTTAAAAATAATGTACCGTTTGGTGTATTTAAACCATTTTTATATTGATAAGGTCTATTTGGCAGTTCATATAAAAACCACTCAGCTAAGAGACTTACTAAGAGGGAAGATACTGGAAAAGGCCAGAGAAAGAGCAATAATGGAATTACTATATTCAACTGGAATGCGTGTAAGTGAATTGTCTAATTTTAAAAAAGAAGATATTTCTTGGTCTGAAAGACTTATCACGATTCAAAAAAGAAAACGTAAGAAAGGTAGAATTGTATTGTTTACACGATACTGTGCAAAATACTTACAACTGTGGGTAGTAAAAAAGTTTTATTACAAGAAAAAACGGTTAAACAAGGAATGACAACTCCAGTTGTAAGTTTACAGGTAGCACTTACAAATTATAAAGATTAGTCAAATTTTGTTACAGTAAAGAAATGAGGTAGTGGCTGTTAGAGCCAATGCTTCTTTTTCTTTACAGTATGAAACAATAGAAAAAATTTAAACTAACGATATTATTTTAAAAAAATCAGGATTCTTTTAAGAAGTTGACTGGACTTAGGGACTATAGGGATTCAATACTAGTATATGTTATAATAAAACGTGATTTTAATAGATAAGTAAATACATAGATAACTTCTTAGATATACATTAAGTATTTGCCTACATATAATTTATAGAATTAATGGAGGAAAAATTTAATGAGAGAGTCTTTCCAAAAATTTATAGCAGCGTCCATAGCAGCTACTTTGGTAGCTTCAGCTGTTGCTCCAGTATCGGCAGCACAACAAACAGTAGCTTCAAAAGCCTCAAATGCAGTTAAAGCTTATGAAAACTTTAAGATTACTCGAAGTGACGATTCAAAAAAAGCAGTGTCTTTAGAGAAAAATGCAACAAAAGCAGTTTCGAAACTAACTAAAAAATACGCTAAATTAAAAACTACTTTAACAAAAAGGATAGCGAATCAACGAAAAAAGGTAAATGCTGCAATCGCTAAAATAAAAATAGAAGAAGCTAAAAAAAGGGAAGCAGAAGCTCAGAGAGTAGCTACAGCTGCTGTTTCTGCTGTAAAAGCGTCAATCTCCTTAATAACAGCAACTACACCTATATCTAATGTTCAGGATCAATACGATAAAGTAAAAGCTTTAATTAATAAAGTCTCTAATGAAACTGTTAAATCTCAGCTTCAAACTCAACTAGATCAATTCAAAAAAGATGCACTTACGAAGATTGACTCCCTACAACCTACAATAATAACGTATGTATATGCTACAAATTCCAAAACTATCATAATTACTGGTTCGAAATTAAACAAATTAAGAGCGACTGATTTAAAATTAAGTGGATATCCAGTTGGTTCATTAACAGTAACTACAGATGGGAATACGGCAACTATAAAGCTTTCAAAAGATCTTTTAATTGCAGAAAGAAATATATTAACCGCAACAATAAATGGTCAAACATTTTCATTTGACGTACCGTATAATTATGTAACGATTTCTGCGGTGGTACAGTCGGGTACATATGATAATACGACAAGTGGGCAACAATTAACTATTCTTGTAAATGGACAACCTACTTCAGCTGATGCATTAGTATCAGCGGGTTATACAGTGAAATTTGCTGCCTTTACTTTAAAGGATGATGGTTCAAAGGATAAGGATGTTACAAGGGATATCATTGCAGACCCTTCAAGAGGTACTCTTCTAGTAAAAGGAAGTGCTTCAGATAATAAATATGGAATTGAAGTTACCTTGGCAAATGGATCTGTTTCTATCACATCTCTGCCAGCACCGATCATAATAAAACAGTTACTAAATTCTCCCGTATATATTAATTCAGTGTCATTGTATAATGAAAAGTTAAATGATTATCAAAAAAGTAGTACATTATATTTAGGTGAAAAAGCATACTTTAATAAATACGTTTTAGTATCAGGATCAAACTTATCTGATTTAATTGAATATAATGCTCCTGAGAATTCAAAAGCAGCATTTTCAATTCAATCATCTAAACCAAATGTTATCTCTGTTGATGATAATAATAGATTAAAAGCAGAAAGCATTGGTACAGCAACAATTATTATTACATATGGAAATAGTAAAAAAGAAGTGACTTTAACTGTAGCGGGAGCTCCACGTAAAATCTCTAGAGTTTTACCAAGCCTAAACTCAATGAGGGCGATAGCGGATGGTAGTTTTGACAACAGAATGAAGCTAACTGTACTTGACCAATACGGTGATGTGATAAAAAATCTAAATTCAGGTGATGTAAATCTATTTTTACCTTCTTTGACTGGCCTTACTAATGTTAATACTGCAATTGATATATCAACCGGTTTAACTACGGTAGGTGGAAGTAGTACAAACTATGCTTCAGGGGCTGGTACACTAAGTTTAAATAGCTTAACGACACCTGGAGAAACTAAAGATATTCTATTCAAAGATCGTTCTCAAAATGTTATAGGTAGCTTCTCAGTATCTACTGTAGCACGTAGTATTCAACCGAATGTATATGAGTTAAACATAGATAGTAGTTCTCTATCAAAAGATGACATAATAAATCCAGATTTGGTGAATTCCGATAGTTCACTTACTTATAGTATAACGAAATATACATCTGATTATATTTCTTTAGGAGCTGCGGATTTAACGGGTTACAAAGTTGTTTTCAATTCAAATACTATTAGTGTAAATGGATTAAGCCCAACTCTAAATCATGGAGAGTATGAAGTTACACTTGGGACAGGAGTCTCCACAATAGATGTAACACCATTGACAAACGGATCAACTACTTTTAAAGTAATTAATCCTAGTGGAACACAAATAGGAACTACTAGAATAATTACAGTAAATAAACAAACACCAACTATTACAGCGGTGAATTGGAAAAATGTATTACCAATAAGTACATCGCCAAGAGATCCAATTACCTACAAAAATGTTTTAAATTATATAGAAGGAAAAGTACTCAACAAAGATACATCTAAAATAATTTATGCTGATGATCTCGTAAATGGGGTTACAATATCAACACCAGTACCAAATAGTATTAGGATTTCCAAAGCCGTTGGGCATGAAGGAGATATCTATATTGATAAAGACGAAAATGGTACATATACTAATCTCGATACTAAAATTGGTCATTTAGACGTAACAGTTTCAAATGATGCATTAGGAAAATGGGCTAGCTATATTCCAAATCCAATCAATCGCCTTAATAGTATAACAGGTATAAAACCTCTGTCTTCAGACAAAGGAACTTTAGTCTTTAGCCTATACAATGATTTAAGTGATACTAATGCAATTTCAACTTATCCAATTACGGTATATATAAAATAAAAAGGTAATAGAAAATTATTAAAGAAATAAACAGAAAAGCAAAGTTCATCAGTGTTGAACTTTGCTTTTTTGTTCTTGTATGTTTTCTAAAGATTGTTGTTTTTTAAAACGTTTTGTTAAATCAATCTGTAAATCTGAAAACGAATGGAGTGGAGGGTGCGAGACTCCTGTGGGAGTAGCGGGAAGGTGAGACCCCACAAGCGCAACTGCACCGAGGAGGCTCAGCGCATGCCCCACGGAAAGCGAGTATCCCGGAGCGAAGATCAAGAAAACTCCAAAAATATTTCATTTATAAAATAAAAAATACATTAACTACGTCAAAATATCTTTGTTTAAAAGTCATTTCAATTGTATTAATAACATATTAAACTTCAGTTAAAATTACAGGATTCAAAATAATAAACTAGATAATAGTATAAACTGACATATTTTATTAATTACCAGAGGAGTGAAAAGGTTTGGCCAATAAAAATGTTGAAAGTCGTATAGATAAACGAAAAATTAATAACAGTAAAATAAAGCAACTCTTAACATTATTAATTCCAATAGCAGGAGTAGTTATATTGGCAACAACAGCCATTTTTTATGTTTATCCCAAAATTACTAATGGTGAAGACAAACAGTCAAAAAGTGTTGCAACAAAAGAAGTCAAAGAAGTTAAGAAAGATAATAACAAAGTTGAAGCAACAGAAAAACCAGCTGAACAAACTGCAACTAGTGAAACAGAGGTTACAGAAGAAGCGACTAATTCAACAGATTATATATTACCAGATAGTAATCTTAAGAATTTAACAAATGGTGACTTAGAAAAACTTACCCCAAGCGAGTTACGTATAGCAAGGAATGAAATCTATGCGAGACATGGTTTCACTTTTAAGTCCGCCGATTTAAATAATTATTTCTCTACAAAATCATGGTACAGCCAAGATACTACATATCAAGGTGCTTTAAATGAATTTGAAAAATATAATTTGAATCTAATTAAAGTAAAAGAGGATTCAATGCATTAAGTTAGTAAAAAAGCAAAGTTCACTATAAATGAACTTTGCTTTTTTAATCCTGTATTTTATAAAACTATTTTTTATGCTAATTAAAGGAATACTTTAATAAGAAAAGGGCTTTAAATTAGTTTATTGAATTTAAATTTGATAAATTCTTTAACTTCCATGCACAGTAGTGAATCTGTGGTACATGGATGACTTTTCATCATCCCTGCTACGCTTAGTTACATGTCTAGTATATAGAAGAAACGTACGCGATATAAAAAAAGAAATACAAACTCTCGAGTGATGAGGAAGTTATCTGATATACTGGTAATAGAAACTATTTTCAGAAAATTAAATAATTTAGGGGTTGATGATCGTGACCGTGAATGGATTAACCGAACAAACGATTTTTCAACAGAATGGGAATACGATTCAAGCAGAAGGTCGGAACATCCGAATTCTTGCAAAGTACGAAGAACCGCTAGTAGTGCTGCTAGGGAACGTGCTAAGTGATGCTGAATGTGATGAATTGATTCAATTGTCAAAAGACCGCATGAAGCGCTCAAAAATTGGTTCAACGCGAGAAGTAGACTCAATCCGAACAAGCAGTGGGATGTTTTTTGAGAACAATGAAAATGACCTCATTGCTACCATCGAAAAGAGGATTACAAAGATCATGAACGTGCCTGTTGAGCATGGAGATGGGCTTCAAATTCTACAATACTTACCTGGTCAAGAATACAAAGCGCACACTGACTACTTTTTACCAACTAGTCAAGCAGCGAAGAATAACCGAATTAGTACAATCGTAATCTATTTAAATGATGTGGAACAAGGTGGGGAGACGGTTTTTCCTCAGCTGAAGCTTTCAGTGACACCGCAAAAAGGAACAGCAGTCTATTTTGAATATTTCTACGAAGATGAAAACTTAAACAAGTTAACCTTGCATGCTGGCGCACCAGTTAGCGTTGGTGAAAAATGGGTCGCGACACAGTGGATGAGAAGGCAAAGAACAAAGTAATTGTCTATTTTCTCATGTCCTAGTTAGAGAAATTGAGTAGAAACGTGAAAAAACGCCACAGAATCAGTTTTAATCTTCAGAAAAAAATGTAGTTGGACTATTACTACAGCTACATATATAACATACAGAATCTTGGACTGCTTAGGCAGTCTTTTTTACAATTTTATTCTTAATCGTAAAAAAGACTGTCCCTAAAGGACAGCCTCATAAAAACATTATTTCTTTACCGTTAACTTTACAGCAACACTTTCATTTCCATTTTTATCTTTCAAAATAATAGTCAATCCAACTCTAGCTTTTTGCTTTGGAATTTTCACACTAAACTTTCCATCTCTACCAGCTGTTGCTGTTCCAATAACTTTGCTTCCAACCTTAACAATAACCGTCGTGCCCGCTTCGGCTTTTCCTGTTACTTTAATAGAAGATGATGTTACAGCGACAACAGTTGGTTTTGCTGGTGGTGTCACATCCTTCACTATCTTTACAGTTGGTTCACTCACATTATTTGCCTCATCTGTTGCAGTTACTACTATTGGAAGTCCAGCAACTTGCTTGGCAATTGAAATTCTAAATTGTCCAGTAGTATTAGCGACTGATTGACCAATAACTTTAGTACCAACCTTAGCAGTTATTTTTGCGCCCGCTTCTGCAGTACCTGTAATAGTTGTTACCGTATCTGTCACTTCATTTACAATTGGTGCTGCTGGTGCAATTACATCTATTACAGCTTTAAACGTTACATTGATCGTATGATCGTTCTTTACATTAGAAAAAGTGTAGCTATTGTTTGTTACCGATTCCTCAACTCCGTCAACTTGCAATATATCAATCTCATATCCTTTTTCCGGTGTAATAGTGAACTTTTGATTTTTTCCTTCATCCACTAAAACACTACCACTCGGACTAATTATGCCATGAGTACCCGCAGTCACCTTGATTGTGTGAACAGTTGGTGCGGGTGATGGCGTTGGTATTGGTGTTGGACCAGTTGGTGGCGGCGTTATCACTGGTGGAACTTCTGTATTTGGAATGACTACCAGTGTTCCTGCACTTTCATATAAATCTACCGTTTCACGGGTCACGCTTACATTCTGACCAGGCGATCCGAGATTTGGAATCGAGATTGTTACCGAAGTTTGACCAAATGCGACCTTTCCTTGACCTAAAAGGGTTGTCTCAGCTTCATTATAGACGCGAATGATATCATCTGCTGTAAGGCCCGTTACTTTTACCGTATCACTTGATGAGAGGTTATTCGTAATGGTGATATTTTGCAATAATGGTGATTTACTTTTAAATTCCTCGAAAATGACACCTGTAAAGTTTGGTGGCGTTTCACCATTTGATTTTATCAATGTCATTCCTATTCCAATCGTTCCATGCGGAATAGGGACATTACTTACATTTACTGAATAGGAAAGTTTGTCCCCCGTTACGGTTTTAAATGGTTCACCAATAAGACCTTCCTTATCCATAAAATAGAGTTGATATGAAGAGTTTACTGGTTGGTTTATCGCTTTATCCCATGTTACTGTCCCTGAAAATTCAGTATCAGTGAATTGAGTATCCATTAAACTAATGTTTCTTGCGAAATAAGTTGGTGAGTCCCAGACCTCTGTGGTAACATATTGAGTATTTTCTACTCCACTAGATAAAACAGGATAGATCCCAATTAGAGACGAACCAGGTGTCGTATATGAACTCAATAGTTTATAGCGTAATACGCCATTCTCTTGTGATTCTAATACCATATTGAGTCTCACAAATTTATTTCCTAAAGTATCAGTAAAATAGGCATTATAACCCTGAATTGTATTAGGGTTACCAGTTGGAACGATGAATAAATATCCGGTAATCCATCCTTCTCTATTATCGGTATCAATAAATAAAGAGTATCTAGGAGTGATGTTATTAATGTCCGCATCGTTTAAGTCTGCATACCTTATTAACTTTTTACCTGATGATACGATGATGGACTGATCATCTGCTACATACGCTTTGGAAATAATTGATGGTAAGTCGATTATTTTTGTAAAAGTATCGCGATCGTATATGGCTTTACTACCAAAGACAAGGTCATCCTTAGCATAAAGTACTGTTTCTGGATATGTTCCATTTATGGTTGATAAATTAGTTGTGCTTAATCTTTTATTGTTATAATAAAGGAAGTTCCCATCTTTAAGGAGATCATCTCTTTCATCATAAATAACATTGTGATAAGAGCCATATAATAAGGTGCTAAGTGAGTTAGCGTTTATCTTTTGATGAGTAAAGTCTCCAATGACATACAACGCTTCTTCCTTTGCATCCATTTCATAATACCAGCTATCAACTGGCAGTACGTTATTCACGTTACTTTCAGTTAAAACTTTTATTTTATGTCTATCCCCGTAAACTGTGTAAAAAACCTTTCCTTTAAAGGGCTCTATTTTTATCGGAAACCCCTTTACAAGGCGCTTTTCAATACTAATATTAGCATTTTCTGTATCAGCAATATTGAACTGAGCAATATATGTTTCTCCTTTTAAAGCAACATACACCTTCCCATAACTTATTTCGACATCTACTGGGCGAGACCCAATCCAAACACTTTTAATTGTACTGAAGTCACTTTTTCTGATAACTGTTAGAGCATTCGCATTTTCAGAGATCGCGTAAATGTATGGAGTTTCCTCATTCGTTACCCAGTCCGTAATTTTAAAATTGCTTTCTAACGTATTTGCTAGCTTATTCATTTGGACCTTTGGTTCTTGATTTAACGTTATTGAGTAACGAGATATTTTATTGTTAGAAGCTGAAGCTTCTGATTTAAAAAGTATCACTGAGCCATCTTCTTCTAAAATACCTTGTGTTGGTTCAAATGGAAGTGTAGCCAGATTAAGATAAGTATTTTTATCGTAAATACCTTGAGTTGTTAGAACATACTTACTAGATACACTAAAAATTTTTGTCGCATAATATGGAGTAGTATCTCCTAACCATTGATACTCACCTGAAAAATCCGATAAGTCATTTTTATTCATTCGATAACCAGCAAAGTAGGCACTCTGATCGTCTAAGATAATTTCTCCAGAAGGGCTTGTAAAACCATCGTTGGCGACATTAATAATTTTATCTTCGACTGTATCATATGAGTAGAAATCACTTGAAGACGAATCTCTATCAGCTATATATAGCGTACGATTATCATTACCAGCCTGAATATCTATATTATTTGACATTCTAATATTGTACGATTTAACAGACTTTGTTGTTCGATCAATTGAATAAACAGCTCGCGGATCTGTAGTGAAAAAAATGCGTGTATCTGATACAGCTACATCTAAAGGCGCACTGTTCGTCGGAAATTGCTCATCAAATGATTTTGATGTTAAATCAACTGATTGAATCAAATTATTTGCTTGTGATATATATAGTTTATTTTCATACTTATACATATCTGAAGGTTTCGCACTGAGCTGTAACTCTTTCGTTATCGCCAATGTTTGTTTGTTAATAAAATATAACTTGTTTGTTGAGTCAGAGATCGCATAAATCATACCTGTTTCTTTATCCAGTACCCAGTCAGTTAATGTTTGTGGGAAGGATACTACTGCGGTTTGTTGTGTAACTTGCTGTTGTTGACTGTCGAGCGAAACTGCTGTATCTAAATCAAATGGTACATTTGACATCATTGTTGACTGCTGATTTTGAATACCAAGCTGACTTTTTACTGCTTGTTCATCGGCCATTGCTGGACTACTTATGACACCAAAAGTAGAAAGAATAATCGTCGTAATCAATAGCCATGTCGTACCTCTTTTCTTACTAAATCTCTTCATAATCAAACTCCCTTATTTATATTGGAAACATTGAAATATTCAATTAATTCAAATGCTTATCCTTCCTTGTTTGGAATATGTTATATATTTGTTAGAAACACAAAGGATGTATAAGCTTAGGTAATTGAATCTTAATTAAATTAAACTAATCTGGCATACAGTTGAATAAAAGGCTATATATCCAAAATAAAACCCCCTAATGTTATTACGTAGCATTAGAGGTCCACAAATTTATTCATATAAATATTACTTTCAGTATAGGCTCACTTTACAAGTAACAGCATCCTAAATCAGAAATCTATAAAGCTCCATGTTCATTGCGAGTTTTATTTAAGTTTCTCACTAAAAGCATCCGAGTAAAGTTTACTAATAGAAGTTGTCCCAATCCCCATAATTGAAAACAACAGAAATACTGTAATAATAATGCCAAGTACTTGGCGTCCTGAATTGAACAAAGGTAATTTTTTACGAATATCCTTTACATTCGTAATTAAAATAAATGGAAGAATAATCATACATAAAACAACTACGAAATTATTTAGACCTAATAAAATAACATCTTTAGCGGAAGAGGTTAGATCCATTTGGTACCTCATATAAACATAAATTAGAACCATAAGGATTGGATAACCAATCATTACTGCAAATTTTAAGTAATAACAATCAAGATACAAACCCAATTGGTGGTATAATTAATAAAAATTTTAATGAAGTTAAGAAATTAACGACTAAGGAATATACAATGAAACTATTTAAATAAAAGCATTGTCAAAAATAATAGAAAAGTGTATAATTTTTTTATATTAATTTTTTACTATTTTTGCAATCATTTTTTGATTAGCAGTTGACCGAGTAATTACGAAGCCTTTGGGTTTATTTTACACACTACCCGTGTGTCCAGAATAAACTCAAAGGCTTTTTTGCGTTGTGCGACAAGTGGAATACCTTGATAGTGAATGGCTATATACCACTGCTATTCTGGATGAAATCACACTAGCCCAATGTGAGTGTTTATAGCTTATTCCAGACGGTGAAGAGATGGAGCCTAACCCGTTTGTATCTAGAATGAGCTGAACTTGGTAAGCCCTATGAGGTCCTTTTAATGAGGTGGATCGACCGCAAGGAAAATGGAACTCCTTAGAGGGTAAAGGATGTTGGAGAAAGTAAATGGTGATTACACTAAAGCCAATCAATAATAGTTGACGACGCATAGTACTCTTTATAGCGTGACCCGAAAGGGTGCTGACTTCCAATAGGTACTACAACAAGCTATCAAACGGAGAGCAACAAAACTAGTAATAAGAGGAGTTGGGCGATGTTAAACACATCAAATTCATCGAGAGTGTCCGCTACTCTTCCACTACCGAATGTAACTCAATCCCATGGATTAAGTTACAACGGCATGTTAGGAAGTTGCAACAACGGATTTACCGAGAGGAAAGTTAGAGAACTTCAAAGATTGTTAATAAGAAGCAAGTCGGCTTTACAGTTATCAATTAGACGAGTAACTCAAATCAACAAGGGGGATCGTACAGCAGGAGAGAATGGCCCAAATATCCCAAGAAAGAATAAAAAGAAACCAAAGGTAATGTTATTTAGGAGGGGAATGTATGTAAAATGTACATCAAAACAAATATTGAGGGGAAGGAAGAATTACGTAAAGTGAATCAATAATTAGAATAAGAGTTTAACAAGGGCTAAATGAAAAATTCATTAGAAATCTAGTCCTAAGGATAATAGTTAAATAATTATGAGTATAAGAGACACAGTTGTTAACACTGAATCTCTTTTTTTATTGCTCAATAGATGTTCCTATTCCTTCACAAGGAACTAAAAAAATGTGAAGCCCTTTAGTCGGTGACTAATTGTAGTAGGGAGATACTACTCTTAAACTATTAGAAATCAGTATTAGAAAAATGGAGCTGCGAACGGGCCATGCTCCTTCTTAAAGAAAAAAATGGCTCGGACTGAAAAGTTTAAATATGAAACAAAATGGTTTAATAATCGTTAACTTAATAAATAGGTATTATTGGAGGACAATTTTATGGCAAAAACACCATCACTAGTATATCAGAACGAAAAAGCAATTAAAGTTATAATCGCTATTGGTGAGTCAAAACGAGATGGAAAGAATAAAGGTATATATACCGAAAAAATTTATTCTTATAAAACTATTCAAAATACACTTTCCGTTTGTAATGATTTCGCACGTTTTTGTAAAAAAGAATTTAAAATTAAATATATTTACGATTATAAAGTAGAACACTATCTTGCCTACTTACAACAAAAATTTAATGAAAACTGTTCTATTGGGCATTTGAAAAACATTGAAACTGGGTTGAAAAAGTTGCAAATTGCTATGAGAAAACAGGCAGAAAAAAATTTGAAAACACCTATAATATTTTGCCCGGAAGAAAGGGTGTATAACTCCAAAATTAATAAAAGTATTTCAATAGATAGATCAGTTACAAGAGAGGAAGCTCAATATATTATAAATAATATAAAATCTGAAGAAGTGAAGAATGCTTTAAAGTTACAACTAAATTTAGGTTTACGCGCTAGAGAGTCAGTGAAACTAAAGCCTGCCCATGTGGATTTATTAAATGGTGAAATTAACATTAAATCTGGAAAAGGTATAACCAAAGGAGGACGAGCTCGAGTTATTGAAATTCCTGATGAATTTAAGGATGAATTGCGAACAATGATTATAGATGTTCCATTGGATAAACCTATAGTAAATATTCCAATAGATAGAGTCAGAAAAAGCCTCTTAAGAAAAGGAAGAAAATTAGTGGTGAAAACTAGTGGCTGTCATATGTTCCGGCACACATTTGCTAGAGAAAGATTTAATTCACTTTTAGGAGATGATGTTGACGAAGGAAGAGTGTTGTTAAATTATATGTTGAAACAAAGATCACTTGGAAGAAGACCACATAACGGAATAACAAAAGAGTATAGAGAAATATATCAAAAAGTGCAAATGGCTATGAATATTGTACACTCTGAATTAGGACACGGTAAATGTAGGTATGATTTAGCTGAAGTATATTTAAAATAATATTCTTATTAAGGGAGTTAGTGAATGTATGGATAATTTAGTAAGTGATTTATCAATAAAAGTTGAAAAGAAAGAACAAAAAATTACTAAATTGGTCGAAAAATTGAATAAAAAAGATGAAGATTTAAAAAGATTGCAATATAAAATAATGTTACTTGAAGAAAGATTAGAAAATCTTGAATTGCCTGATGCGAAAGTATGTACACAATATTTAAAAGTAAATGAGCAAAGAATATTACTTAAAATAAATTTTAGGGAATGTGAAAATTTATTAGATGACGAAGCGTTTAATTATATAGAATTTAGTGTTGTAAAAAAATATTTTCATCCATTTATTTTAGATACTATGAAAAGAGTAGGAAGACGGTCATTTTATCTAGCTTTAATTAACTATGAAGTGTTTATGGAAAATGAAAATAGATTTAATTCACTATCAAAAAGAACAATGATAGGATATATTAATTTTAATTTGCTGTTAGAAAGTTACCTTATGAATACATTAGGTAAAAAAGATTGTTAATTATGTATATATAAATAAGTTTGTAATGCAACTTATATACGTATTCAATATAGATTGAGTTAAATAGAAAAGCACTACATTACTAAATTAATACTTAAAAGAACCTTATTTCAAATTTAGAAATAAGGTCTTCTAATGCATTGTATGTGTTTATTATTTTATTAGGTTAAGTACAATTAATTATTTAACTTCTAATTTATATTTCACATCATTTTCTATATTCTTTAAAGAATCCTTCATAAATACATCAACCGTCAACTCGGAGGCTTGTTCTATTAGATCTTTTGGTAAAAAGAATTGAAGCTTTGTAGTTGAACGTTTTGATAAAGCTACTGCTTCGTTATTTACCTTTACCTGTGTTAAGTAGGAGAAGCCTTTACCTTGAATAGTTATTAATTGCTTATCTTCTCCTTTTTGAAGTATGTCAGGAGAAATTTTACTTACAGTGTAATTGGGATTCCCTAAAAAGTAAGATAAATTTTTAACGATATGATCATTTTTATAACTATACTGATTACCTTTTAACACGTCATATTGTAAAAGCTCATAGTCTTTACTAAATTTTTTCGATTCCTTAGTTTGAACTTGGAATTTAGATGGAAGCATGATGGATTCACCATTAGATAGTGAATTCGCTAAATACGAAAAATTAGTATTCATTTTGACATTTGCTAATTGAAATACATATGGCGTTAAGAAATTACTACTTAAAGTAATATCCGGTTGTTTAGGTAAATAATTACTCCAAACTAACAATGGGACATTATGCATTTTTATATAATCCTTTTTTGTTTCAGGATTTTTAATATAGTTTGCATCTAAATAGACACTCATCTCATCGCCAAGCATAGGTAGATGATCTCCATAAAACACTAAAATAGTTGGTTCATCTAATTGTTTCAGCGAATCAATTAATATTTTAAGTGCATGATCGACATTTACTAAATTATGGGCATACGTATTTAAAATCTTTTTATTGCTCTCATTTAAATCTAAAGTTGTCGCATAATCGTTAAATTGTTTTTTCGGTTTATCATACGGACCATGGTTTTCCATTGTAACCGAATAAATATAATCAGGTGTAGGTGTTTCTTTCAAAGTCTGAACAATACGTTTACTTATTTCAACATCAGAAATGAACTTAGTTGTATCCGATAATTTAGCCTTTGTAAATGTATTCATCGTTTGGAATGAATTAAATCCTAACTTTTTATAAAGTTCATCACGGTGATAAAACCAAGAATGATACGTGTGAATACTAGTCGCTGTATATCCTTGATCACGCACCATACGTGCGCCAGAATTCACGGGTTTATCGATATAGTTTTGAAATCCTAGCGAGACAGATGGAATAAAATCAGTTGAAAGACCTGTTTGAATTTCCAACTCTGTATTAATCGTTCCACCGCCATATACTGGAGAAATCAAATGTCCAGTTGTGCTCTCTTTTTGTAAAAAGTGATAAAACGCTAAAGGGTCTTTTTTAAACGAATTCGGCCCAAAAACAGTAGGGTCAAAAAATGCTTCACTTTGGATAAACAGAATGTTTGGCTTTGTTTGTGTGCTTTCGCTTTCAGCAGCATTTTTATTCGAATCAAGTATAGATTGAATCTTAACTTGAGAATAATTTGCTGGTTTCTTAATTGATGAATTGATGTTGTTTAACACAAAACCAAGAACACTACCATTTGTCATTGAGTTTACTTTTTGACTCCAACCAATCGATTCAATTTTAAAATATGAATACAGATTGTATGGAACTCCCCCAATAAGCCAAAACGCCATTAAAAGAGAAAGAATGGAAGTAAACAAATTCATCTTCGTATTTTCTTTTCTATTTTTAAGTAAAAAGCTAATAACGATACCAATAATCATAACAAAAGCAAGTATACCAATTGTGAAAAAGAGTCCATCAACAGAAATATATTGTGAGATGTCCAATGCCTCGTTTCGGAGTAAGAAATCACTCGGGACAATTGGTTCTCCTCTTTTTTGCGTTTTAACTAGACTCGCCAGTGCAAAGAGACAAAGTACTAGAAATAGTAGCATTTGTACAATTAAATAATATCTCTGCTTTAAAAAATAGAAGCAATTCATGCTTACAATTAAAATTAAATATTCAAAAGTGAAGAGTAATGGGTACTCTTTTATCCACTCGAAAACTAACAAAACATGTTCTCTATAAATACTTTCAATAAATAGCAATGTAATTAATGGTACAAGAAAAGCAAATAGTATTTTAAAATGTATTCTAAAATGATCGTCTTTCATTATTTCCCCCATATTTTTATTATCCAAGATAGTAGTTGATTTTTTCTCTTTATATAAGATTGCTAACAGTGATATTATACCAAATGTGAGCGAATTCGATGAATTTTGTTTCTATGAAAATTAGCCAAATAAAAAGGGATATGAATAGACTCATAACCCCTTTTTGTTTATTGATTTAATACGATTAAAATTTTAGTCGCTACTTCTTCTTTTGCTATATCGTAAATTGAAAGACCATCTTTATTTTTTATCTTTAGATCAGCACCTTTATCAACTAAGTGTTGAAAAGTATATGCATCATCTGTGTAGATCGCTTCGAAAATTGGGGATTCTCCGTAAGAATCTTTCATATTAATGTCTGCCTTATATTGTAATAATAAATCGATTGCTTTTATATCTCCCATCGAAACAGCTGCATGTAGAACTGTATAATCTTGTTCATCACCGATTGCCGGATTAGCCCCGTTTTTAAGAAGAAGCTTTAGCATATCTAAGTCGATCGTCTTATCATCATAATAAGATGTTGAAATAAGTGGAGATTCACCTAGTTTATTCTTTTTGTTTACGTCGGCACCTTTATCAATTAATTGCTTTGCTTTATCAATATCATTATCTAAAATAGCAAGCGTAAGTGGAGTTTCTTTATCAGGTTCAATTTCCACCGTATCGGATGTATCTTCTTCTACATTGTTATATGCATCCTCAACAAATGAAATAATTTTATCTGCTGCCATTGAAATTGAAATAATACCACCAAAAACAACGACTACTGCTAAAAAGACAATTGCAAAAACACGTTTTGGTGTTTTGAATACAACTGAATTTTCGACATCATTAAAATGATATAATGCTGCTATACGTTTAGGTAGTGTAGGATGTGACATAAGTTTTTCACTTAACCAAATGATAAAGCCTTTCTCTTTACTACTATTAAGCATATATTCATGCTGGTCGATCGTTTGATAAAACTTTCTACCAACAGCTAGCATTGTTAGTGCACGAGTTGAAGCTTCAAAGTCATTCGTGTAATGAGTAGCCATCCGATCACATGTATATTCACAAGCACGAGAATAAGCTGAGCCTAAAAATGGAATCCAATTGGCAGGTAAGATTAGTGCATGTTTAATAATATGATTACGTTTAATATGTGCCAACTCATGAGCAATCACGAAATCAATAGCCTTAGAATCAGAATCTTTCATTTCAAATAGGTCAGCATATAACACAATCATACTGCGCCCAAAAAAGCGGGTAGCAAAAGCATTTAACATTCCACCAGATTCAATAACGTACACATCAGGTACGAAGTAGAATCCCATATCTTTTGCAATCTCCTTTGTTCTTTCGAAAACTTCAGGAAACTGATTGCTCGTGATTTTTACGCCATTTGTACGAATATAGGCTGTGAAAACCATTTGAGCGATGATTGGTATAAATACTAAAATTCCTAATATAATAAGTCCTAAACCACTAATAACTAGTAGTGCATATAAAGGAATACTCGTAATTAAAAGTAAGATAAAATAGATTGTTTCTTTCCGATGAATTAACGGCTTCAAGCAAGTTCCTCCTCTGTCTTTCATTCCTTAAGTTTATCAAGTAAGAATATGTTCTGTCATTGAAATATTAAAATTGAATTAAATCAATTAATTTCGTGTTAAAAGGTACTAATTTACTATATTTCAACGTATTCACAATAAATTCTTTTTACCGTTCTCGGAAAATTTAGTATGATAGTTATTAGCTATTTTAAAAATAGGCTTTTTTTATGTACATTGTTGGTATTTCAATAAAGGTATAGTCTCACGGAAAGCGAGCATCCTGAAGTGGAAATCAACAACAATATTCTTTAACAGACACTAAAAATAAGAGAATTTTAAAATCAAAAAATATCACTCTATTAAGATTTTAATTAAGGGGAAAAACTATAAATGAGCAGCCAACTTAGAGAACAGGAAAAAAATTTGTTTTCTCGAACGAGTATCAGAAATAATAAAAATAAACGTACACCTCGAAACTATAAAAAACTAGGACTAATCTTTGGTGTATCAATCGTTGCACTATTCATTGTTCATTTAATTATCAAATCATTCTATACACCTGAGCGAATGGCAAAATCATTTGAAAAAGCGATAACTGAAAATAACTATAAAGAAGTAACTCAAATTCTAGAAGAAGGTGGTACACGTGCCACACTTGATGTAGGATCAGTTAAAGCATTTATGGAGTACATGAATAGTTCTGATTTAGTAAATCATGTTGAAGATTTAGTGAGTAATGGTAAAGTACAAAAAAGTGAGCTAATTGATCGTCATGGTAATCATGTATTATCGATTAAAAAAGGCAATAAGTTTTTAGGAATTTATCAAACATATACAATTAGCGCTGAGCCATTCGAGTTAAAAGTAACATCTCCAATTGACGAAATAGAATTAAGTTTGAATAAAAACAATGCTCGTTTAAATAAGGACGAGTATGAAAAATCATTTAAAAAAATCTTACCAGGTAAATATGCATTAAAGGTTAAATATGAAGGTCAATACAGTGATGTGGAAGATACAATTGATTTAGATTTTACAAAGGCATCTAAAAATAAATTAGATCAAGAATTAACTTTTAATGTTAGTTACGTTCAAATTTACTCTAATGAACCGGATGCTAGAATTTTCGTAGATGGCAAAGATTCAGGTAAATTAATTAGTGAAGTGGATAAATTTGGTCCATTCTTATTAAATGGTCAAACGACTATTCATGCTGAAATCGATATGAATGGAGAAGTAGTAAAAACCAGTGAGGTTCCAGTTAACGGAAAGTATATCGATTTAATGTTTGATACGCCTACACCACAAGAGGAAACAACTAAGGATGACGGTGGATTTTTTGCAGGTATAAAAGGATTTTTAGACAAATATCTACCAAATCCCAAGCCAGAAAATAATCTAGAAGAGAAACAATTTATTGATGGGTTATTTAACCAGAATGGTCAGGCATTTTTAGAATCAAAAGAGTATCAGCATAAAATTAAGAAAAAAAATACTACTCAAAAGCTTGTCAGCTTTGCAATGAAAAACTCAAAGCAAGATGACTCAGGAATGAGTATTGTTACGAATGAGACATATGAAATAACTGATAAAAAAGGAAAAACAAAAACAAAATCATTTGAAATTACGTACCATTTCACAAGAGTAAATGATGAATTACAAATGGATCGAATTGAAGAAGTAAAAGAAATCGATTAAAGCGAAAAGAGTCCTCAATTTTATGAGGACTCTTTATTTTTTTAAAAGCTATTTATTAATTTTTTCAATTTTCAATAATTAAAGAATTGTTTTATTTTAGTAGTATACTAACTTAGTTGAAAAATATTATTTAGGAGGATTTATGAAAAAAATAATCACTGCCTTATTAACATTTACGATATTCTTTTCTACTTCTATTCATTCCTTCGCAGAAGAGAATAAGGAAGCTTACTTAACTAAGAGAAGAGCGTTAACAATAGATACAATTTATTATGCGGATGAAGTATTAAAAGGAAAACTATTTGTATCTCCAAGTTATCCGCTTTATACACCAGATAAACCAATTACATGGAAAGAAAATCCATATAAAATCCCATCGTGGCGTTTGTATTATCAAAGTATGGACGTTATAAGTTATTTAACAAGCGCCTACGAAATTACGAATAATGATAAATATTTACAATACGGTTTAGGGTTAATTAAATCTTTTTGGAAATTGAATAACAATCCTGCAAAGCCGACTGATGTATATACTTATGAGTCTCATGTAACTGCAAATCGTACAAATAATATCATGTATTTTTATCACTATTATATTAATTCACCAATTGCAACTGATCAGGATAAATACTTTTTAAAGACAGTTTTAAGAAAACACGGTGTTGTTTTAAATGATCCAAAATTCTACAATTTTAAAACGAATCATGGCATCTTCCAAGATCGCGCATTAATTGAACTTGCTTTATATTTTCCAGAATTATCAACTAGTGGCGAATGGAGAAAAACAGCATTACAACGAACTAAGCAACATATTTTAAGTGATTTTACACCAGAAGGCTTGCACAAAGAACACAGTCCACTTTACTTTTTGCTTGTAATGGACTTGATTGAAGATATAAATAAAATTGCAAAAGACCCTGAATTATCTCAATTAATCCTAAAAGGTCAAAACGCATTTTCTAAGCTCGTTTTATCAGATTTCAGACTTCCTGGAATAGGAGATTCAGATTATACAAACGCACCTATTATTAACTCGTATTCAGTACTAGATCCAGAATTTGAATATGTTATAACACGTGGGGCACAAGGTAAACAACCTGACCTAGTTAGTAATATATCGAACTCTGTTGTTGTCATTCGAGATGGATGGGGAGCTAATACTTCTTCGTGGGTATATCAAGCGAGCAATTTTAGTACTGCACATAAACATGCTGATGATTTATCAGTTCTTTTCTCACAAAATGGCAAAGATATTTTTATCGATAGTGGAAAATATAATTACAATACAAGAGAACCTATTCAAAAATATTTACGAACAACCTTTGCACACAACGTAGTGACAGTTGATGGTAAATCATATCCAGTCTCTATGGATAATGTAGGGAAATCTAAAATTTCGAATTATATCGACAGTCCAGAAAGTGTGGTAATTACGGGAGAACACACTATTTATAGTGGTGTTCACGTATATCGAACAATGATTTACCTGAAAGAAAAGAAAGTAACGTTAATTCAAGACGAAATACTTTCTGATGTGGAACATACGACGGAACAAATTTTTAACATTGGTCAAAATATCTCTACAAAAAAAATTGATGAAAATAATACGATGTTAATAGATGATTCTATACTGCTGAAACAACATACACCATCTAAGTTAACCGAGTATTTTGGTAATCTAGACCCATTACGTGGATTTGCTTCGATTACTGCAAATCAATATTTTCCTATTAAACAGTTAGACTATGAATCTAGTGGAAAAAATATTCAATACTTTACGAGTATTAGTACTACTCCAGTAACTGTTGATCAATTTTCATTAAATGAAGATAACTATTCAGTGTTATTATCTGATGGAACTACTTACAATGTGACTAAACCTATGACAACTCCATTTGTAAATGAAGTTTCAGATAAAAGTGAAGAAGTTTCAGGATTTACACAAGGTGGTGCGAATGTGAAGATCCTTTATGGAGCAACAACTATTGCTAACGGACAAGCTGATGAAACAGGAAACTTTATGGTCGAGGTACCTAAACAATTTGCAGGAAGAAAATTAACGGTTATTGCGACAAGTAAAAACACATTAAAAGAAGCAAGAGTTACAACTACAGTTAAAGATAAAACAGCTCCAATTATACCAACTGTAAAGTTTGTTAATCAAAAAACGACAAAGTTAATAACAGGAAAAACCGAAAAATATGCAACAATTATTGTGAAAATAAAAAATAAAACATATACGACTAAGTCTAATTCACTTGGAAATTACCAATTTAAAATTCCAGGTGCAAAAAATGGTGATTCAATTTCAATCTATGCAAAAGATACAAACGGCAATATGAGTAAAGCGAGAATTGTTAAATTGAAATTAGGTAACTCACTAAAGGATAATCTTGTAACAAAATAATGAAATAGAATTGAATTAAAAACCGTGCTTTAATAAAGAGGTACTGATTTAAAAATGTCAGTACCTTTTTTGAATTAAAATACTATTTTACTCTGAAATATACCTATGGTAATAATTAGTAACATTTAATCCTTGTTATTCATGTGATTATTCATGATAATAAAACTTCAACCTTTTAAGAGAAATGCAACTAGACTGGAGATTTATTATGGAACTGATTATGACAGTAAAAACGAATGTTTTTAATAGAGAGTTTATAGGTAAAGCTGTTTACTTAAACGGCAATTGTGGAGATGGGAAAAGATATGATGGATACTATCTTATTAAAGACATAACCGATAAAAATTTAGTGGTTATGGATTATAAGGGTGAATCAAATGCTCTTCTTACAACTGATTTTAATACACATGGGATTAATTTAACTTTATTAGATAAAGGTCAATCGATCATTTAATAAGTCACAAGAAAAGAGCCTTTCAGAAAAGGCTCTTTTCTTGTTTATAGATTGTTAGTGCTAATACTAGACCTTTTGTCTCAAGTACTGTAACCGCTTCATGTATCTTTTTTCTCAATTTGATGTCAAATATATGTAGTTTTGGTACATTGCTTTTTAAACTGAAAATATACGTTATAATGAATAAATAAAGATTGATAGGGAGGTATTGAGTTAGAGTTAAAATGTTGAAATTTTTTAGAAGACTTTTTTTATTTACAATTTTAATGGCGATTATTGGATCGTTTGCTATATATCATTATTATTTTCAAGATGTGATTAAATATGAATCAAAAGTTTATACTGAACTCCAATCAGTTGAATTAGAACGATATACACCACTGTTATTAGGACTTATGATGCAAGAAACAAAAGGCAAAGGTTCAGACCCAATGCAAGCATCTGAATCACTAGGTTTGGCGAAAGATAGCATCCAAAATTCATCGAAAAGTATTCAGCAAGGCGTTGTTCATTTTGCAGATGTTTATTCATATGGAAAAAAACAAGGTGTAGATTTAAATACGATTATTCAAAGTTATAATATGGGAATTTCCTATATTGATTTTGTAAAATCGCATGGCGGAAAGCACTCCATTGCGCTTGCAAAATCATATTCCCTTTCAATGGTCGATACAAATCCAGAGCTTTATACATGCAATAACAACAAGAAAAACTTCCGATATCCATATTGCTACGGAGATTTTACGTATAGTGATAAAGTATTGAAAAAAACAAAGTACTTTGAAATTTTTGAAGCAATCAAACATAGAGAATCATAGCCCTGAAAGTAAGAATTCAATCTTACGAAGAAGGGCTATTTTTTATTTGTGGGCTTTTTCTAAAGGTGTGTGAGTAGCGGGATAAGTGAGATCCAACAGTGGTCAAAAAGATAGGCATGCTAATATCACGATGTCCTGTCGTAACTCATGCATAACCCACATCGTGTGGGCTCAAAGAGTCTCACCGTCATCCCATGAAAAGCGAGTATCCTTGTGTGGAAATCAACTTAAACTTTTCGTTAAATTTTAGTCAAATTTACGAAAATAGCCCTTTTGTAACACCTATGTCAAATTTATTACATTTCGATAAAACAAAACATTTTCCTATTCTTTCCGATATAATTATTAATAAAAATACATAATTTATTCGAATTTTAATAAAAGTCATTTTGTGTAGATTTTTTTTGGTTATTTTTTGAAACTCATAACCTAGTAATCTCAGCTTATACATAACAATTTGTATAGTAAACAGGCTTTATCTAAATTTGTATGGAAGAATGGGAGAGTGGATACATGAAAAATATTAGTAAAGCACTAATTGTGTCAGCAGGTATATTAGTGGGGTCTTCTAGCATTCCTTTTCCTACAATAGGAATCGAAAAGACTGAGGCGAGTAGTGCAGTTTTAAACATGAATGCTAAATTTCAAATTACGTCTAATCTAGTATTACGTGAGAAACCTGGAACTACGTATAAAAGCCTTCTCACTATACCAAAAGGTGTCGTGTTAAATGTTACGCAAAAACAAGGTACCTGGTATAAAGTGTCTTATACATATAAGTATAAAGGCAAAAGTTTAACAAAAACCGGATGGGTAGCTGGAACGTATTTGAAGGAATATTACCAATATAAAACCCAACCGACAAAGTATTATTTTACTAAAAAGACAGCTAAACTTTATTCAACTCCAGATACAAAGAAAAAAGAAGTGTATACAATTGAAACGAATAATGGTTTTAGTAGCACACAAGTTGTTTTGAATAGTATCGGTCAAACATGGTACCGAATTAATTACCAAGGCAAGTATGTATATGTAAATAGCAGTGATGTTGTAAATAATACATTTACTTCGTTTGCCCAAACTAAATATAAAGCAAGTAAAGAAACATATGTTTATCAATATTATGGATCAGTATTTACTAAATTAGCCACAATACCAAAAGGTACCGTTGTATCGACAAGTAAAAAAATTGGGTATTGGTATTATGTATCCTACAACGGGAAAAACGGATATATTAACATGGCTGATTTCGCAAAAAATATTGACGTGAAATATGAAACTACACCTACGACCTACTACTTTACGCAAACGCAAACAAAGCTATATTCAGCACCTGATAATGATCAAAAAGAATTAACTTCAGTTGATATGAATAATGGTTTTGCTTCTACTCAAAAAGCCACAGACAGCACGGGGAAAATTTGGTATCAAGTAACCCTTAATAATCAGAAATACTATATTAATAGTTTAGATGTAAGTGCTAACAGTTTTTCAACTTTTACTCAAACAAATTATAAAGCATTAAAAGAAACGTACGTATATGAATCATATGGAAATGCATTTGAAAAATTAGCAACTATACCAAAAGATACGGTTGTTTCATCAACTAAAAAAATAGGTAACTGGTATAGCGTTACTTATAATGGTAAAACGGGTTACGTGAATACAAGTGACTTTGGTAAAGTCGATAATGTGACAGTTATTGATATACCAGATATGGCATATACAACGACTGCTGACTTAAATTTAAGAGCATCATATGACGCATCATCTGCAACGATAATCGTTATTCCGAAATCATCTAATGTTTTAGCAACACAGAAAGCATCGAATGGTTGGTATAAGGTTGCTTTTAATGGCAAAACAGGTTATGTTGCAGGAGCTTACTTAAAACCTGTCGTTACTGGTGATCCGATTGTAAATCGTGATAGTTATCAATTCATTGATTTACGTACGCAATCTCCTGTAACAGCGAAACAAATAAATGATTATATTGCATCATACGTAAATTTAAAAGGTAAAAAGAGCGTTCTGACAGGACAAGGCCAACTTTTTATTGATGCTGGAAAATTATATGGTGTAAATGCGCTATATCTAGCTGCTCACGCAATTCATGAGAGTGGATTTGGTACATCAGCTATTTCATTAGGGAAATCAAATTTATTTGGATTTGGATCATACGACGCAACACCATTTATTGCTTCATTTAAATTTGGTACTGTTCGAGAAAATATTAATTATATCGCATTAGAAATAAAAACGACTTACTTAAATCCATCAAACTGGAAATATAATGGTGCTTATCTTGGATTCACAACTAAAGATGAGAACGGTAAACGTATTGATGCGAGTAGTGAAGGAATGAATTTTTATTATGCGAGTGATACAAACTGGGGTAAAGCAATTGCACAACATATGGAAAAAATCTTACCTTATGATAAAAATTACTATAAGTCAGCTCCAGTGAATTCGACGATTCCTTCACGTCCTGTGATGCCTGTAGGAAGTGACGTATTCCCAACAAATATTCAAGCTGTAACAGAGAGTAATTTTGATTTATATGCGCTAAAAGGTGATAAAACAAAAGTAAAAACAATTCCAGCGGGAACAAACTTCATCCTACTTGAAAAATCAAACGATTATTGGGTCAAATTAATGATCGATGACCAAGTATATTGGACAAACAGTATAAAATTCGATGTTTATGGTCGTTATGTTGCTGTTAAAAACTTAGGAAGAATTTTAACGGATGGTTTAAATGTCAGATCATCTACAACAACGGCTGTAGATAATATTATTGGTCAGTTTAACTTAAATGATTATGTGAGTTTAATGACTGAACCTAATGGAAGTTTAACGATGGATAATACGAAAAAATGGTATAAAGTTCAAATGGCTGACGGAAATATTGGTTGGATTTCAACAAGCTATGTGGCATTAGAATTAAAGTAAATTGTAGGTGACTTAGATTTTCTAAGTCGCCTTTTTTGTATGAAAAATACATGATTTTTCCAAAAATAGTAATCTAGTATGTTAAGATAGAATGAGAGATTCATAAATTTGTAGATTGGAGAATCGAAAAATAATGAAATCATTTATCGTAAAAGTAGGAGTATTAGCGGCATTATCAGTGAGCTTATTTAGTGGAAAAGCAGCTGCCGAAACAACATGGGAAACAAAATGTTCAAAATATGGTCAATTAAAACAAAATGAAAATCCGTCCTTCCAACATATTAATTGTTTACTAACAAATGCAGCTTTAAGTGCAGATATTCCACCTGAAGTTGTAAAAGGAATTGCTACGAAAGAGTCTGATTGGAGACAATTTGTTGATGGTAAACCGTATGTATCAGTTGATGGTGGAGTTGGTATTATGCAAGTAACAGACAAGGATCCAAGCTATGACCAGCAAAGATTAGCGACAGATATTGCTTACAATATTAAGGTTGGAGTTAGTATTCTAAACAATAAATATAGTAATGCTAGCCTTCCTAAAATAAAAGGTGCAAATCGACATCACATTGAAAACTGGTATTTTCCTATTATGGCTTACAATGGAATTAAACCAGTAAATAGCCCGGTTTTTAAAGATGATGGGTTGCCAAATCTTGGTGCGTATCAAGAGCAAGTATTCCTAAAGATAGAGAAGGAAAGTTACTTAACTGACACAGAACTTGTTCGTCCAGATTTTAGTGTGTCCGATTTCGATTATGATAAAGACAGTACTGATAATATCGTTTTTGTAACGAAAGAATATACGGTAACGAAAAAGCTCCATGAATCAAACTATTTCTTTAAAAGTGGAAACCCGGTTGCTGTTACAGAAGACGGTGCAAAATTAAGAGTTGGACCTGGAACTGTAGAATTAAAGAAACTACCATTAAATACTCCATTAATTGTTACTGGTACATTTGAATTTAATGCTTCAGCTACATCTAATAATCAATTTGTATGGATTCCTGTAAGAACAGTAGATAATTCGGTAAAAGGATATATTTCTTCAGCTTATATTGTTCGTTTGGATAAAAGTGTCGACTCAAAACCACCTGTTGTGACTGGAGTTAAAAACAATTATTATAATAAAAGTGTAACGATCCGTTTTAATGAGGGAACAGCTAAATTAAATGGAAGAGCAATTAAAAATGGATCGATCATTAGAAATGACGGTAATTACTCATTAGTAGTAAAAGATCTTGTAGGAAACACAACTACCGTAAAATTTACAATTGATACAAAAAAACCTGCTACTCCTTATGTTAATAACGTGACTACTAAGACAACCTCAGTATTTGGTCATGCAGAAAAAGGTACGACGGTTTACATACTAAAAGGAAATACAGTAGTTGGTAAATCAATCGTTAAACCGAGTGGGAAATTTTCTGTGAAAATAAAAGCTATGCCGAAAAATACGACTCTTAAAATACAGGTAGTTGATAAGGCTGGTAATAAAAGTGGTTTTGCTACAAAAAAAGTAAAATAATAACTAAAAAAAGTGATGCGGCAAAGATATGAAATCTTTTGTCTCATCACTTTTTTCATAGGAATCTATGAAAGGATTTTATCAAAAACGAAATACTATGCGAATAAAATTACTTTGATTCTTTTCCATAAACAACCGTATCAAATATAAATCCAAATAACTGGAGAGGTATTGGGAGGAGTGCTATTTGTAAGTTTTTATCAATAATACCCATAAAAACACAAAATATGCTTAAAGGAGATAGTAGCAAAGATACATAATATTTAAAAGTAGATTGATTCATAATATAACCACCTAAAACCGTCCTTTTTATAGTAAATATCTTTTGCATAAAGGGAACTACATATTCATGAATTTAGAAATATTATAGTCGGGTAGCTTGGTTAGCCTTTTAGTTACATGATGATCAAACCTAGATCATTCATTTGTGGTGAGAATAACCAGTGATTTTTATTATGGGAAATAACAACAAAAAAGAGAAGGGATGAATCCCTTCTCTTTTACATTATTTTTGAATAATTAGTTGGTATTGATCGTAATCTGCGACACCATTAACTTCTTCTACTCGAATGTAGTAATTACCTTTTTTCAATGTGATTTGACCAACTTCAGAATCGTTGAATGTATATCTGTCAAAACTTGCAATACGCTTTCCTTTGCTATCATAGAATGATACTTTTCCATTCATCCCAACAGCTGGCATCTCTAATGAGAATGAAATTGTACGCGTTTTGTCATTAACAAATCTAAAATAATCTTTATCACCATTTGCTACATTTGCGTTTAAATAGCCATTTCCTACATATGTTGAAGATCCAGATTTTTTAAGTGGAAGCATAATTGATGGAAGACCATTTTTATACTTCGCTTTTGCATCTTCATCAACTCTGTTCATAGAATAAAAACGGAATCCATACTGATGAATGTTTGGAATATCTGTATATGCATTGGCAACTTCAATAAAGTAGCCATATTTTGGTTTTGCTTGGAACGAACCTTTTGTAAAATCACCATAGTTTTGATAGAAACTACCTTTTTCTGATTCAGTGCCATCTAGTTTTTTATTGCCATTCGTATCTTCATAAACTGTCACATTAATTGGTGTGTCTTCTGTTAACATTTTTGGTATTGTACCTGTTTCGTCTTCAGAAAGAGGGAATGCCATAAACTCAAAACCTTTAAGGATTGTTTGAGAACTTGTATTTTTAAAGTAATAATAGTCTACATCATTAGATGACGAGAAGTTACCGTATAGCTCATTATAACTTTTGATTGGACTTGCGTTTTCAAAATAATTATTTGGTTCGAATTCATCATTTCCAAGTTCACCATGTGATTTTAAAGTTAATTTATAAGGTAAGTCTGTTACACCACCAAACGAAGAGACACGAACATAATATGTTCTACCTTTTTCTAAACCTGTGAAAATATCTTGGTTGTTCTCGATATAACTATGATCAATATAATAATTATTTGAAGAGCTTACAAATTCTAATTTATTCTTCTCTGTGTTATACACATACAATTCAGCATTTAATAGTTGTTCTTTTTTACCATTTAAATTGAATTGAGTTAAATTGTTATTGCTTGGAGTGTATTTATACCAATCTGCATCATTATCTGATTGAATGTAAGCAGTAGATGCTGCATTTTGTGTAATCGGACGTGCTTGATCGATAATTTGTTGCGTATCGTTCGTATCCACTAGACCTACATTTTGTGTTAAGTAGTTGGAATCTTCTATTGTCATACTATTTGTTAAACCATCCTCGTCTTCTGGAAGATTTAAATTAGACATTGAAAACTTAACGTTTTCCAGTGAACCAGTATATGGAACGGATAAATTAGGCTGTTCATCATATTTTGGTAAAGTAAAGATCGTATTTGGTGAACTTGAAATTTCAATTACATATGCTTTATCTTTCATAAACGTAAATGAACCTTTTTCACCAACGCTCTTACCATTTGTATCAATTGAATACATCGGTAAAAGCTGATTTTTATCTGGTCTACCTAAATATTGATCCCATTCATCTTTTAAATAAATATTGATTGAGCTGTTTACACCAGGGATTGCTTCTAATGACATTAATACTGCTTGTTCATCAGTTGGTTGGAAAGCAATATATCTTGCGCCAATTTCACCTTTATTGAAAAGCTGAAGTGGATTAGATAATGCTTCTGTGTTAAACGGCAAATTAGTTACCGAGTACGGATTTGATTTTGTAGCTGTGTCCCCATTTGTAACTGATTGATGTTTAACACCAAGGGTAAATGTCGATTTCCCTTGTAAACTATATCTTGAATTCTTATCCTTTACTTCTATAACAAGCCTGCCATCTTTTGGTGCTTGGTAAACTGTGCCTTCATCTTTTCCAGCTAATACTTCGTCAATAATGACTGGTTTTGATGATTTTGTACTAGCTCCTTCATAGAAACGAAGTGACATTTGATCATCATAGTCTTTTGCCATTTTTAAAGTAAGTCCAATAGCATCACCACTTTTAACATTTACTTTATAGCGGAACGTTTGATGAGGCTTTGTAATTGAACCATTTAATGATGCCTCATTGTTTGCTGAAAGATTAATAGTTGATGCACTTGAGAAAATTCCTGCTTCAGAAATAGGCTTATAAGAAGCTAATTTTTTTAGGTCATATGATAATGCTTTAACTGGATCTACTAATCCGTAACCATATTTAATATCGTATCCAGTCGTACCACGGTCAGTAGCAGTTTCTTCTAATATTTGTTCCACATCATAAGATGATAGACTTGGATGTTTTGTTTTTAATAGAGACGCAATACCACTAACGATTGGAGTTGCCATAGATGTCCCACTTAAATAATAGTAAGTACTGCCAATTGCTGGGTCGTAAATCGTACTATAAATAAACTCACCAGGAGCGACTACATCTACACCTGGACCATACGTTGAAAAAGAAGTTAACTTGCGCTCACTATTTGTCGCTCCAACAGAAATGACGCCATCATATGAAGCAGGATAGCTATATTCATTGATACCGCTATTTCCAGCTGCAGCAACAACAACTACACCTTTACTTACCGCATATTGAATCGTATCATCAAGAAGTTGACTGTACGTAGTACCGCCAAGACTCATATTAATAACTTTTGCGCCTTTTTGGACTGCATATAAAATACCTTCTGAGATCGTATAATCTGATGTATAAGGATTGCCATCAAATACATTTACAGATAGAATTTTTGCATTTGGATTGACCCCATATGCACCTAATTTGTTATTTTTTGTTGCAGCAATAATACCTGCTACATGTGTACCGTGAAATTCTCTTGCGCCTTTTGAAGCAGGGTTTACGACATTGTATGAACCTAGTATTCTACCAGAAAGATCTGGATGACTAGTATCTACACCTTGATCAATAACTGCAACTGTAATGGGTTTATTTGCAACAAGCTTTTGTGCAGATGAAATTTTAAGCTGAGCTAAATGATAAGCCTCGTCTTCTTTAGGGTTTGCAGCAGTTGACATATATTTATATTGCACACTAGGTGAAATAGAAACGATATCAGAATATTGATTGTAGACTGATAAAGCAGATGCTAATTTTTTGCCAGATTGAATTTTTACGATGTCATAGCCTAAAGTAGGGAATGACTTTACCATGTTCATTCCTGCGCGCTTATGTATAGACGATGAAATCGAGTTTTTATATTTAACGACATAGGTAGTTTCGCTTGTTTCATTTTTGCTTTTTAAAAAAGGTAGTGGTTCACTCTCTTTAACAAAATTTGTCCTAAATGGCTTTTTCGAAGTCGAAGCAAAGACTGAGTTCGTAGAAAGTAAACTCGCTGCTAGAGTAAAAGCAACTGTGTACTTAAAGGATTTTCTCAAACAGACCCCTCTTTTCAAGTGTTTTCTAATTTAATTGAATTAGTAGATTTAATTATACTAAAAATTCAACCAGATAATACTTAATTATCTAAACTTATAATAATTTATTTCCATTAATATAGAAGAAAGAGGATAAAGAATAATAAAATGCTTTCTTTATAAGGTTGTTATTTTATTAAAGAAAACTGGGAATAAAAAGGATAACTAGAGCGGAAAGTACGAGAAGAATCCTTTGGGAGCTGCTGGACAGTTAATAGCCTTCAGATGTGATTATGCTAAAAGGGCTCAAGCATCCTGGAATAGAAAACTACCAATCTCCAAACATACTGAAAAAGAAAAACGATTACTTGTGGATAACTTGTGGGTAAAGTTAATTTAAATATGTTAATAAATTAATTTAACAAGTATCATAAAAACTTTGAGAAAAATGTAGAAATATAGAAGATATTGTAATTACTGAACTTATTTAGGTGTGGAAGAAATTAAAACGAAAAAGTGTATTTCCACAGAATATGTGGATAATTTGAACATCTTATCCACAGAATGTGAATAACTTAGTGGAAATCGTTAGAAAATGTGGACAACTTTTATAAAAGTACAGAAAATAAAAAGAGAGCATAGAAAATGCTCTCCTTCGGTGTTGTACTATTTTGTAATAATTTGTTCGTACTTTTCGCTACTGTTTATCTAGCACCTTCACCTGTTAGAACCACTTTTATTGTCTTAAACATAATGCGGATATCTAACGGAATTGATTGATGCTCAATATAATATAGATCTAGCTCTAATTTTTCTTTTGGCGTTAATTCATATCCACCGTTTACCTGAGCCCAACCAGTTAACCCTGGTTTAACAGCTAAACGATTCGTAAAGCCAGGTACTTCATGATTAAATTTAACCAGAAAAAACGCTCTTTCAGGCCTAGGTCCAACAAGACTCATATCTCCACGAATAACATTTACAAATTGAGGTAATTCATCAATACGTGTTTTTCTAAGAAAGTTACCTAATTTAGTAATACGAGGATCATCAGTGCTAGCCCATTGTGGTCCATTTACTTCAGCATCCATGCGCATCGTTCTTAGCTTGTATATTTTAAAAATCTTCCCGTTTAATCCTACTCGTTCTTGAATGAAAAGAGCAGGTCCTGGAGAGTCAATTTTAATTAACGCGATAAAGAACAAAACAAATGGGGCAGTAATGATAAATGCCATTAATGATAAAATTAAATCCATCGTTCTTTTTATAAATGAATAAACAATACTTTTTCTTCTAATTGAGTCAAAAACTTGAAACGAATAACTTGCTTCAAGTTTTTGCTGAGTATTCTGTAAGGCCATATAAACACCCCAGTTAATAATTTAGGCCACTTCTGCAAGTGTATTGCAACATGTCCTAATGTATAACGTCACATTTATCTAACATCATACCAATTATAAAGGTTAACAGAAAAAAATCAATTGTTTTTCTGTTACAACTTCATTACGACTCAAAAAGCATTCACGAGGGTACCTTACAGTTTTAGTATGCACATAAACTGTAGTACTCAGCATTACAATTTTTAGAAATTGTACAAGGAATGTCGACTTTTTGGATAGTCTTACTATCTTTACATATAATAATGTAAATCATTCACTAAATAAAAAAAATGTTCATTAATATATTCTGAAGCTAGTCACATCGCTACCTTTATTCTCAAAAAAGTCTAATATTCCCATGTAAATTGCTTCAGCAGCAATTTGTCTCCAATATGGCGAACTAAGCTTACTTGCATCATTCTTATTCGTCACAAATCCTAATTCTGTTAAAACTGCTGGAAGTTTATTCGCTCTAATTACTTGGAAATTCCCATGTTTCGATCCACGATCCGGTAGTTGAAAAGCAGTTACCATTCGTTTCTGAATGAATGAAGCTAATAATTTACTATCAGTAATATAAGGATTTGTGTTGGATGCACTTGTTTCAAGATTGCCTAAAATTGAACTCTCTTTTGAAAAGAACGAGCTATTATTCGGACCGGTTGGAGAAACCATTTTATTCATTGAAGTACTCGATGGTTTAATCCCGTAATAATAAGTTTCAAGACCACTTGCAGATGAGCTTCCTGAATTCGCATGAATACTGACAAATGCATCAGCTTTTTTTGCAATCGCAAAAGCTGGACGCTGACCAAGTGGGATAAATGTATCGTTTGTTCTTGTTAAATATATTTTATAAGGAGTCATCTCTTTAAATAATGATTCAACTTTTTTACTTACATCAAGTACAATATCCTTTTCCTTTAGACCACCTATACCGATCGCTCCTGTATCTTTACCACCATGCCCAGCATCAATTACTACCGTTTTAATTTGCGAAACTGGACTAATTACTGTAGGTGCTATTGAAACAAGCATATTTTGTGGACTTTTACGGTTATAAGTGCGAACAGTAATTTGATGTATATCTTTTGAAGTTGAATTTAAGGTATTATCACTAATTTGGAATGAAATCTTTCTTAGTGACTTCTTTCCATCCTTCCAATCATAGGCGATTTGCTTACCATCTAGCCAAACACCAACTCCTTCACCCGATTTATATTCTAGTTGATAAGTTCCTGCTGTCATCCTCTTATACATTATGTACCTTACACCATAATAATTTTTTGCTACGATGCCTGGAACCGGGCTATTTGTTTCATTACTAGCCCTTAAAAGTACATTAGAACTTTGGTTAGCGAGTGTTTGCCTTGCGACAGGTAGTCCGGTAGAACTAGTATTGTTAAAATAATAAGCTACCCAATTAGAAAAAGGTACGATTGTAGAGAAGAGTGAAGCTTCTCCGCCATTTAAATCAGTAAAATTTGTTGTTACAGTATGTTCCCCTTCAAGTACATTTTCAATAACTGCATTATTAAGCATATTATTACTCGTTGGATTTGATTCTAAAATTTTTTTATCATCGAAATGGATACTCGTTTGGTCTGTTGTATAAAGGGACGCGAAATAATCATTAGTTAAATAATTAGTTGTATTGATGAACGTTAAATTAAATAAATCGCTGGTATAACCTAGTGGAGCGGAATAGCCCCAATTATAAGCAATATCTTTCTGATTAAGATCTACTGCTTGTTGAATCGGATTTAATGAGAGAGTAAGGATTGGATTATTTTGAAAATTTGAATGTTCTAATCGAATTGTGTGGATATCTCGTGATGTAGGTTGATTCAATCGCTCTGAAATTAAAATAGACTTTTTAATTTTTTTTGAGGAAAGTAAAGATTCTTCTTGGATGATTAATTTATTGTCGATATAAATCGCAATTTTTCCTACGTATTCTACATTTAAATAATACTTACCGCTTTGAATTGAAGTATTAGTTGTAGAACGTACGGATTGAAATGGTTTTATCTGAGTTGGATCTGTATTTGGATAAGTATATTTAATAGGAGAAGCACTGGTTGTAATAGACGTTGTCTTTAACGGAATCCCTGCCAAATTTAAATTGTTGAAAGAATGAATAGTCCAAGTTGCGAGCGGTGTGGAATTTAGATTATTCACTTCAGGCGTACTAGCTGCTCTTGCAAAGTGTGGTAAAAATGAAATACATAAACTAAGGATAAGGTAAATGATTCCATACCTTTTCAGGTGGGTAAATGTTATGATGTTTTTTGTGATTTCTTCATCTTCTTTTTTCGATATTTCTCCCTTCAAATGTAATCGTAAAAATCTTCTCACTCTAATGTTACTGTATCCTTCGATGTCAGTAAATACAAAGTTTAGTCGATTATTAGCGTTTTTTAAGGAAGCGAATCAATAATTGTAGTAATATAGAGAAGTATGACTATAAAATGCTATTCTAAACAAATTATAGATTATACGGATCGCTAGGGTTAATCGAAAGGTAAGGTGTATTATGCTACCGAATTATTATACTGTTCGTGGCTTTGGTAGTCATGAAATCGACATCGAAAAATCAAGATTTATATGTTATATAAAAGAAGCGAAGACAGAAAATGAAGCGCAACAATTTATAGCAGAAATCAAGAAAAAACATTTCGATGCAAACCATAATTGTTCGGCTTACTTAATCGGTGAAAATGATGAGATTCAAAAAGCCAATGATGATGGAGAACCAAGTGGTACAGCTGGCGTACCAATGTTAGAAGTATTAAAGAAACGGGGACTAAAGGATACTGTAGTTGTCGTTACAAGATATTTTGGTGGTAAAAAGTTAGGTGCCGGTGGACTTATACGTGCATATGGCCAATCTGTTAGTGAAGGTTTAAACGCAGTCGGAATTGTTGAAAGAACTTTAGTGAAAGTTATTAGTGTAAAAGTTAGTTATAAATTATTAGGAAAAGTCGAACATGCTATACGCAATTCTAACTTCCATTTAGAAGGTGTAAAACACTTAGAAGAAGTCGATTTCGAGTTATGGATTAAAGTCGGAGAATTGACTACTTTTAAAGAATGGATTGTCGAACTAACAAATGGTAGTTGCCAGATAGATGAAAGTATTGTTAAATACATGTAGATGTTTTCACATAGATTTTTAAAAAATGACAATATCAGACTAAACAATATAGTTTTATTATTTTATCGCAAAAGGAGGTCTCTTCGAATATATGAATCAGTCTCGAAAAATGGCCAGAAAGAAAAGAAGGCGTAAAAAAGGTTTTATCGCTAGATTATTTTTATTAATTGTAATTGTTGTACTAGTGTTCGTAGGTTACCAAGGTGTTAAAACATATATTGAATTAAATAAAGCAACAAAAGGTGAACAAATCTCTTCAGGACTACGTGATGGTGAAGTGAAAATTTCAAAAGACCCAATCTCTATCTTGTTCTTAGGAATTGAAAATTATTCAACAGGTGGAAAAGGTGGACGTACAGACTCAATGATTCTTGCTACCTTTAATCCAAAGGATGAAACGATTAAGACAATGAGTATTCCCCGTGATACTTACGTAAGCATCCCTGGACATACAGAAAAGACAAAAATTAACCACGCTTATTCATATGGTGGTTTACAATTAACTGTCGATACTGTTGAAAACTTCTTAAATGTACCAATTGACTACTATGTAACAGTTGACTTTAAAGGATTTAAAAACATTATTGATGCAGTTGGTGGTATAGATGTCGAAGTACCATTCGATTTCTGGGAAAATACAGATACACAACCTCGTGAAAAAATCTATTTCACAAAGGGTATGATGCATTTAAATGGACAACAAGCTTTAGCGTATTCACGTATGCGTAAGCGTGATCCACGTGGCGATTTTGGTCGTGAAGAGCGTCAACAGCAAGTAATTCAAGCGATACTAAGCAAAATTAAATCACCACAAACAATTCTTAAAATGGATGATTATGCAAAAGTGTTTAGTGACAATATCAGCACGAATATGAAAATGTCTGGTGGTATTTCACTTGCTAAACATTTACCGAATATAAACAATCAAGATTTTGAAACGTTAAAAATTCAAGGTCATGATGATACGATAAATGGTATCTACTACTATGTTCCTGAAGACGAAAGTATAAATGAAATCTCTAGTAAATTAAGAGTGCATTTAGACTTAGATAAGCCATCGACAAGTAATAGTTTAAATACAGATAGTAGTAGTTCGGAAAATAATTCCAATCAATAAATATGCAAAACGCTGGATTTTATAGTGAATCCAGCGTTTTTTTATGTGCAGGTTGTAATATTTTTGTAATTTTTGTGAACTGTATGTTAATAATGTCATGATACACCTTGTAATTTTTAAAACTTATTATAAAATAATAATATCTAAAAACAATTGAACAATGTAATCAAAATATATAAATTTTTTTCTTTATTTTAAATTTTTGTACAATTATAATGACGATTTGATTATAATGAATATATATACATATTTTTATTAGTCGTGATGTTTGACTAATGGGGGACTTTACAAATGACAACCAGAAAAATGGACAAGCAAACACTTGATGAAGTAATGAACAATATGATAACAACTGTTATCGACAGTAAGTCACAAGTGTTTGATATTGTTGAAGACACTCGATCTGAATACGAAAGACTTAGAGTGGAACTTGAAGAAGTAAAAGTGCAGGTAATAGAAAAAATTGAAAATACCGCAAGATTAGATCTTTTAGTTAGGGCTGCTAGACAAAAGTTAATGGAAGTTGATGGAGATTTTAAGCGATATACAGAGGCACAGGTTAAGGATGCCTATGAGATGGCTCAGAATATCCAAGAGCAACATATTCTTTCATTAAAAGAAGAGAAAGTCTTAATTCATCGTCGAAATGAATTAGAGCGCAGACTTCAAACGTTACTAGATCAATTAAGGAGAGCGGAATTATTAGTTGCACGTATTTCAATTATTTTAAACTATCTCCAAACAGACTTTCAGCAAGTTAGTCAAATTCTCGAAGATGCGAAACAAAAACAAGTATTTGGATTCCAACTAATTCAGGCACAGGAAGAGGAGAGATTAAAATTATCTCGTGAAATCCACGATGGTCCTGCTCAAATGTTGGCAAATATCTTGATGAGATCGGATTTCTTAATTAAAACGTATCGTCAAAGACCGCAAGAAGATGCAATAAAAGAATTGAATGATATGAAGGAACAAGTCCGTACAGCTCTAGGAGAAGTGAGACGAATTATTTATGATTTACGTCCAATGGCTCTAGATGATTTAGGACTAGTACCCACTTTAAGTAAGTACTTAAAATCACTTGAAGAGTATAACCATATCTCGATTCAGTTTGACTATTATGGTAATACTGAACAACGACTTAATACAAAATTAGAGGTTGCCATTTTTAGATTAATTCAAGAAGCTGTTCAAAATGCTTGCAAACATGCTAGTCCGAATGTAATTTTTGTAAAATTAGAATTTTTTAGAAACAAAATCAACGTCTTAGTTAAAGATGACGGGATTGGCTTTAATATTGAAGGCGGTCAAAACGAGAATTCGTTTGGATTGGTTGGGATGAAAGAACGGGTTGAACTTTTGAATGGTGATTTTAAAATTGATTCCAAATTAAACGTTGGAACGACGATTCGAATTACGCTAGAAATAGAAGTCGATGCGGATTTAGAAGTAGAAGTTTAAGTCTAAACGTCTGAAAATTTATAAAAGTAAAATTACAAAAACGATTTTTGATGATTTTCGTCGAATTATTTGTTAAAATATGTTAAAATATACAAGATATTACTAAAAAATTCCAAATGGATAACGATATAGGCAAACTAGAATAATTAGCAGAGGAGTATTAAAATGAAAACTAGAATTGCAATTGTGGATGATCATAAACTATTTCGCGAGGGGATTAAAAGAATCCTAGACTTTGAGGAGAGTTTTGATGTAGTTGCAGAAGGTTCGGATGGAACAGAAGTCGTATCGATCATGGATAATCATCAAGTTGATGTGTTTATTATCGATATCAATATGCCTAACATGAATGGTGTAACTGCTACAAAAGCATTGCTAGAAAAGTACCCGGATGCTAAAGTTATCATTCTATCAATTCATGATGATGAATCTTACGTAACACATGTACTTAAAGTTGGTGCTAGAGGGTACTTATTAAAAGAAATGGACTCAGATACATTAATTGAAGCGATTAAAGTAGTTACAAAAGGCGGATGCTACTTACATCCAAAAATTACTCATAATTTAGTAGAAGAATTTAGACGTTTATCATTAAAAGAACAATTGTTCAAATCTCGTGAAGTAGAGGTTCGTCGCCCATTACACCTACTAACACGCAGAGAATGTGAAGTCCTTCAAATGCTAGCAGACGGTAAAAGTAATCGTGCAATTGGTGAAGCACTATTCATCAGTGAAAAAACGGTTAAAAACCATGTTAGTAATATTCTACAAAAGCTAGAAGTTAACGACCGTACGCATGCAGTTGTAACCGCTATCCGTAATTCATGGGTTGAAGTAAAATAATAGGATTTAAAATGCAGAGTATCCTTTTGATACTCTGTTTTTGTTTTAAATGTCTTGTATGTTAAAGTATAAAAATGATTTAAAATCTATTAGGATTGTCGAAAAAGGTCATAGTAAAGAGATTTAATTTCAATGATTTTACTTACGAGATTGTGTAAAATGAATCTAATAAATACATAGATGCTAGTTTACTATTTGCAAGAAAGGACAAGACAATGAGAACAGCAATTGTTACAGACAGCACGTCATATATACCTCAAGAGTTGAGGGAAAGTTTAGATATACATATGATTCCATTAAATGTAATTTTCGGTGATGCGTCATATCAAGAGGAAGTAGAAATTACAACTGAGCAATTTTTTATAAAGATACGTGAACAAAAAGAATTACCAAAAACATCTCAACCATCATATGGAAAGATTATTTCGAAATTTGAACATCTATCCAAAGAATATGATGCTGTGATTGCGATCTGTTTATCAAGTGGAATCAGCGGAACTTATCAAAGTATGGTTTCTGCTGGAACAATGCTAAATGATATTGAAGTCATAGCATATGATTCTGAAATTAGCTGCATGGTTCAAGGATATTATGTAATTGAAGCAGCAAAAATGGCACAAAGAGGTGCGGAACCTTCTGAAATCATTGCACGTTTAGATGAAATGAAAAAATCGATAAATGCCTACTTCATGGTAAATGATTTAGATCATCTACAAAGAGGAGGAAGGCTTTCAAGTGCACAAGCATTTGTAGGAAGCTTACTTCAGGTAAAGCCGATCCTTACATTTACAGATAAACAAATTGTAGCGTTCGAAAAAATAAGAACGGAAAAGAAAGCAATGAAACGTATTTTAGAATTATTCGGCGAAGTTGCGTCAAAAGGTGAAAAAATGCGAGCGGTCGTCATTCACTCTAGCCGTGAAGATGATGCAAAAGAATTAGCAAAACAACTTGGTGAAACCTACTCAAATGTTGAAATGGATATTTCATATTTTGGTCCGGTAATTGGAACGCATCTTGGTGAAGGTTCGTTAGGATTAGGTTGGTATGTGATTTGAGGAAAAGTCCCTTTTATAAAGGGGCTTTTTTCTTTTGAAAATTCAATTTTCGTTTTATATCATCAACTCCTAAACTAAATAAGTTACATTTTAATTAATTCAATTGAAAGCAGGTGGAAGTGATAGATCCATTAGATCCAAATTTGAGCGTCCAATATATAGGAAGAAAGCTCGCATTAACCCCCTCTATAACACTTCAAGAAGTCCCATCTACAAGTAAAATCATCCAAGCCGTTCAAAAGGTAAAGTCTCGTTTCCAATGTTTTCGTTGTGGTAATCAAGATCAAGACGTTTTGCTACTCATTTTTGTAGAAGATGCATATCCAAATGTACCTACTGTCGGAAATGCATCGTAATGGGGAAAATGACTACATGCACAAAGCTGGTAATAAATGAAGTGGATATGAAGAATGCGAATCCTACCAGCGGACTTGATTGGGATGGGAAATTGTCCCCTCGACAGGAGGAGGCTTCAATAAAAGTAGGAGAAGCGGTTAAAGAAAATGATGATTTACTACTTTGGGCGGTTTGTGGAGCTGGAAAGACAGAAATGTTATTTCTAGGAATCGAAACTGCATTGCAGCAAGGTAAATATGTTTGTATTACTACTCCAAGAGTAGATATAGTGTTAGAACTTTCAAATCGATTTCGAAAATCATTTCATAAGATTCCAATTGCAGTACTTTAAGGAGGGAGTGAAGAAAAGTGGGAGGGCCACCAAATTACAATTTGTACGGTTCATCAACTAATGTACTTTCGTCGTACGTTTCATTTACTTATCATCGATGAAATTGATACTTTTCCTTATAATATAGAAACGCATCTGCAATGGGTGGCCAGTGAAGCAAGGACACAAATTGGCTCTACCATTCAGTTAACTGCCACACCTTCAACTAATCAACAGCAATTAGCGTTAAATAGAAAAATAAAAAGTGTGATGGTCCCCGCACGATATCATCGTAAGCCCTTACCAGTACCTACTTTTCAATGGATAGGTAATTGGCGTAAATCTATTCAAAAAGCAAACAAACTCCCAAATGAATTAATGAAATGGCTTCAGCATTTTATTAAGTTAAACTATCCTATCTTTCTCTTTATCCCAACGATTAAAGAATGCACTTATATAGAAGAAGCTGTAAAAGAAGTGACAGTAAAAACTGCATCCGTTCATAGTCAAGATCCGTTAAGACACGAAAAAGTAAGCGCGTTTAGAAATGGGAAAATTCAAGTTTTAATAACAACGACCATATTAGAGCATGGTGTCACAATCACAAATAGTCAAATTGCAGTACTCGGAGCTGATGAAGAAATTTTTACAGAAAGTGCACTCGTGCAAATAGCTGGTAGAGCGGGCAGACATGTTGACTATCCAAGTGGGGATGTCATCTTTTTTCACAATGGAATTAGTGAAGAAATGGCACGTGCTAAAAAGCAAATTGTACGAATGAATAAATTAGGCTATGAGAAAGGCTGGTTGGATAACAAATGATATGCATCAATTGTGGGGGGCATTTCGTTGAGACATTTTCATTGCATAATCTATTTTTCCAACAGGAAGAAAAAACCTGTTCACAATGCTTAATGCGCTATAAAAAGATTTCGGAAACTATTTGTGAAATATGTGGTGGTCACGTTCATAATCAAAAACTTTGTAAATATTGTGAGGAATCATTAGAATTAGACTCTTCTCAACCATTATTATCAAATCGATCAATTTATCATTACTCGGATGAAATGAAAGAATGGTTAAATCGTTATAAATTTTACGGTGATGTTACATTAGCAACAATGTTTATTACAGATTTGCGAGAATACTATGAAAACAATTTTAAACATATTAAAATAATAGTTCCAATCCCACTCAGTGAGGAGCGGCTAGTTGAAAGAGGTTTTAATCAAGTAGAAATACTTGGTGAACAAGCCGGATTTCCTTTAACGAAATGCTTAAAACGGATCCATACAGATAAGCAAAGTAAGTTAAATCGAAACGAAATATTGAAACGTGAACAAATATTTTCCTACTGTGGAGAGAAAAAAATCCAAAACATGCCGATATTAATTTTAGACGATGTCTATACAACTGGGAAAACAGTCCGAGATGCTACAATCATTTTGTTACAAAATGGTGCTAGCGAGGTATTTTCACTAACATTAATTCGTGCGTAAAAATTGGTAATTTGTCATGTGATAAAGGACTTAATTTTCCACCCAATTTTGCCGATATAATTAGTGAACATTGGAAAAAGAGGTGAAATTAGTGGGAGACTTACGTAATTGTCCTATTTGTAACAGCGTTTTTGTTAAAACAAATTTACGAGATGTCTGTGAATCATGTTATAAAGTAGAGCAGAAAAATTTTGATAAAGTTTATAATTTTATCCGCAAGCGTGAAAATCGCAAAGCGACAATCCAAGAAATTGTAGATGCTACAGAAGTAGAGGACGAACTAATCATGAAATGGATTAGAAACGGCAAGCTTCGTGTATCTGATTTTCCGAATTTGGGATACCCTTGCGATAAATGTGGAACACTAATTCAAAAAGGTTCAATTTGTTCCGATTGTTCAACTGGCTTAAAAAAAGACTTACTTAAAGTTGAAGAAGAGAAAAGAAGAATTCAAGAATTAAGAAAAAGAGATAAAGCGACTTATTTATCTGATGATAGGTCGAGATAGAAAAATAAGGATATGAAACGATTGACAATGAGGTGAGAAAATGAAGGTTAATCCAACTGGTATTGATCGCATTCAATATTATCAAAATCACATAAAAAAGATTGAGCAAGAGAAACCACAAAAACAAAGTGAAGACAAAATAGAAATTTCCTCTCAGGCAAAAGATCTTCAAATAGCTTCTCAGTTAATCGCAGAACGTGAAGAACGTGTACAGCAATTAAAAAAGCAAATCGAAGAGGGCTCCTACAAAGTACAACCATCATTAGTAGCAGAGAAAATGCTTCAATATTTCAGCAAGAACTAACAACTAGAAGGAAGAAGGATCGGCAATGAACTCATCTTTTTTACTTACTACACTCCAACAACAATTAGAAGAATACACAAAGCTATATGAATTATCATTAATTAAAACGGATGTTATAAAGCAAAATGACATCAACCGTTTAGATGACATTATTAATAAAGAAGCAAAATACTTACTTGCTATAAATGATTTGGAAGAGAAACGAATCGAATCTGTTTATGCAGTCTTAAGCGGTCATGAATGGAGTGGGGACTTACCTACTCTTTCTGATTGTCTTAAAGTGATTCCAAAAGAAGAAGCTATGAAGCTAATAAGCATTCAATCTGAATTAAAAGAAAAGATAGAAGAATTAAGAGAACTAAATTACTTAAATCAAGAGCTAATCTATCAATCAATGCAGTTTGTATCATTATCGTTGTCTATACTGAAGCCAAGACAAACAGCACCAAATTATGGACCAACAGCAAAACAACAATCGCAGAAAAAAGATACACTATTTGATTCACAGGTATAGATTAAGCAAGGAGGTTCCAAATCATGCGCCCAACGTTTATGGGATTAGAAACTGCCAAAAGAGGAATGTATACACAACAAGCTGCAATTAGTGTGTTAGGACATAATATCGCTAATGCAAATACAGAAGGTTATACACGCCAACGTGCAAATATGCAAACAACTTCTCCCTTTCCTTCTTTAGGAATGGAAAGACCATATATACCAGGTTTTATTGGTACAGGTTCTGAAGTAACTTCGATTCAAAGAATAAGAGATTCTTTTTTAGATATACAATATCGTAATAATAGTAGTCAGCTAGGATATTATTCTAGCCGTGCCGATGGGCTTCAAAAAATGGAAGATATTATGAATGAACCTTCTGAACAAGGTCTTTCTAAAACATTAGATCGATTTTGGCAATCTTTACAAGATTTGGCTTTGAATCCAAGTAATTCTGGAGCGAGAGCTGTTGTATTAGAACGTGGTAAAGCGGTAGCTGAAACGTTTAATTATTTATCAAAATCATTAAAGACCGTTCAAAGTGATCAACAAAATCAAATAGAAGTTGAAACAAAAAATGTAAATTCTCTTCTAAATCAAATTCAAAATGTAAATCGTCAAATTGCTGATGTTGAACCACACGGAATGTTGCCAAATGATTTATATGATGAACGTGATCGCTTAATCGATAAATTATCTAGTTTAGTAAATATAAAGGTTACTTACACTTCAAGTGGTGGACAATCAATTCCAGCAGCAGAAGGTAAAGCAACGATTGATCTAATTGCTGAAGATGGCAGTGTAATTGAATCTGGTCGAGTGATTGATGGAACAGATATCAAAGCCGATCCAAAGTATTTAAAAGTAAACTACGATACAACATCTGGATTAGTTGATACAGTTTCTATTGGGAATAACGTAATTGATGTTGAAAAGTTTAATTCAATGGGAAAAATTAATAGTTTAATACAATCATATGGTTATTTAGATAGCTCGAATGCACAAGTAGGATTATATCCTGAAATGCTTAAAAATTTAGATGATATTGCTATCACGTTTGCTACTACATTTAATGCGGTACATGCTGCCGGTATCACATTGGGAGATGTGAATGGTGGTAATTTCTTTGGGTCAAGTTCGGGACCAATCACTGCAAGTAGTATTAATGTAGTTATCACAAACATTAATGATATTGCTGCTGGTTCGACAATTAGTGATGGTGATGGAAAAAACGCTACAGCATTAGCTGATGTCATGAGAAGAACGAATTTAACAATTGGTTCAACAACAAATACGAGTATTTCAGCATTTTACCAAGGAATAATTGGTGGAATGGGTGTTCAATCGCAAGAAGCAAATCGATTAATGTCAAATAGTGGTGTTTTAGTAGATTCAGTTGATCAAAATAGAAAATCTGTAAGTGGTGTATCGATAGATGAAGAGATGACTGATATGGTCAAATTCCAACATGCCTATAATGCAGCAGCACGTAATATCACTGCAATTGATGAAATGTTAGATAAAATAATTAATGGTATGGGAATTGTTGGGAGGTAATGAGTAATGCGTGTTACGCAAACGATGATAAGTAACAATATGATTCGAAATTTAGGTAATAGTTATTCAAAGCTTGATAAATATAATGATCAGTTAGCATCAGGCAAAAAAATTAATCGTCCATCTGATGATCCAGTAGTTGCCATGAAAGGTATATATTATCGATCAGATGTAACGCAAGTTGAACAGTATAAACGTAATTTAAATGAAGGATATACTTGGGTAGAATCAAGTGATGATTCACTCGATAAAGTAACGCAAGCACTTCAACGTATGCGAGAATTAGCTGTAAATGGATCGACTGAATCGAATAGTGCGGAATCTCGCCAAGCTCTGGCATCAGAGGTTAAACAATTAATTACACATCTTGGTTCTCTTGGGAACACTCAGGTTGGAGACAAATATATATTTAATGGATTAGATACGACTCAACAACCAATAAACATGACTGTTACTACATCTGCAGTTGATGGACAAATTACTTTAAGTGGAACCTTTCCAACTGCTACGACTTATAATCCGTTTCAAGTTGAAGTATCAAGAGGAGTAAGTGTTGCAGTAAATACAGATCCAAACAATATCTTTGATCAAGCTACAATGAATCAATTAGTTGCACTGCATAATGGTTTGCAAACAAATAATACATCGGCAATTGCAACAGCAATAGGTGACTTAGATAAAGTCATTAATAGTGTTTTAACAGCTCGAACAAAAATCGGAGCAACTGAAAACCGTATAGACATGATTGATGATCGTCTAGGTTCACAGGAGATTATTGCAAACAGAATTATGTCGGATAATGAAGATGCTGATATTGATAAGGTTATTACAGATTTAAAAATACAGGAAAGTGTTCACAATGCTGCATTGGGCGTTGGAGCACGTATAATTCAACCAACTTTATTAGACTTCTTACGTTAAGCTATCAGTTTTGATAGCTTTTCTTTTAGAAAAATTTAGAGTGAGAGGAAGAGGAGTATGCAATTTCCTCAAATACGAATACAATCTACCTTTGCAAAATTAGGCTTGCAAATTGAAAAACCAATCCTAGATTTTCAACAACCAAGAGCGCAAATGGATATACATCAACAAAGTGCAGAAATGGATATAGAAAGAGTAGCACCAACTTTAGAGATGGATTCATACGAGGCACGAGCAGATATTGATATGAAAAGTGTACGTCGTCGAATTGAAGATGCATCTAACGATGGATATCAAGCATGGTTAGATGGGTTAGCAAGAGTATCACAGCAAGGTGATCAAATGATGAGAGTACAAAATAACAAAAATGCAATTTCTGATATCGCAAAAGAAAATAGTTCCAGTCCAATTTATGATTTTAATATTGCATTTTTACCAAGATACGGTAGTTTTAAAATGTCATATGATCCAGGAAGCCTTGAAATTAATTGGACTACACATAAACCAGATATTAACGTTGAACCTCAAAAACCGATTACTAATATTACTCCAGGTAAAGTAAGTAGTTATATAGATACTTGGAATGATTTGAAGATTGATTATACTGGTATTACAATAGATCAAAAAGGATAAGGTGAATGGTATGAATTTACAAACAAAATATCACGGCGAAATAGTCATTCAAGAAGAAGATATAATAACCTTTCCAAATGGAATTCCAGCATTTGAAGATGAAAATAAATTTATTATATTACCACTTCAAGGTGAAACACCTTTTTCAATATTACAGTCAATTCAAACAGTAAATTTAGCATTTGTTGTAGGAGAAGTGTTTAATTTATTTCCAAAATATGATATCGAATTAACACAAAATGCAATTGATGTATTAGAATTAACAGATTCAAAGGATGCAGATGTATACAGTATTATCTCTATTAAAGAGCCATTTGCTAATTCGACTGCAAATTTACAAGGACCAATTATAATTAATAGAGTGAAGAAAGTTGCAAAGCAAGTTATATTAAATCAATCAAACTATAAAACAAAACATGAATTAGTTGGATCTCCAGCTTTTGCTCAGGGGGAGTAATTCAATGTTAATACTTTCTAGGAAAATTAAAGAAGCTATTATGATTGGTGATGATATTGAAATTTCAATTGCAGCAATAGAAGGGGATCAAGTAAAGCTAGCTATTTCTGCACCGAAACATATAGATATTCATCGTAAAGAGATTTATTTATCGATTAAACAGGAAAACCAGGAAGCGGCTAATGGGTTAGTTGATTTAAAAAAATTATTTAAAACAAAAGAGTAGAGATTAATATCTCTGCTCTTTTGTTTTAATAGTGACACTTATATTCAGTTCCAAAAAGACTTAAAAATTTGTGGCTATTTCGAAAAAAGACTTTGTCGAAAAATCTCTGTAAAAAAAGACTAAAATCTACAAAAAAACAGTCGATATAACTTATGTAAGGAACTTAAATGAAAAAGCTCGAGATTTTCAAATAGGTTCTAAAAAAATGGTGTTCACATGGAAGTGAACCAACACATTCAAGGAGGAAATTAAAATGAGAATTAATCACAATATCGCTGCTTTAAACTCACACCGTCAAATGGCTGTTAACAACTCTAACTCTAGCAAAAACATGGAGAAATTATCTTCAGGTTTACGTATCAACCGTGCTGGTGATGACGCTGCTGGTCTTTCAATCTCTGAAAAAATGCGTGGACAAATCCGTGGTTTAGATCAAGCATCTCGTAACTCACAAGATGGTATCTCAATGATCCAAACTGCTGAGGGATCATTAAATGAAGTACATTCAATTTTACAACGTATGCGTGAATTAGCGGTTCAATCTGCCAACGATACAAACGTTGCTGCTGACCGTACTTCTCTAGATCTTGAGTTCCAAGAATTAGGTAAAGAAGTTACACGTATTAAAGGTAATACACAATTCAATACTCAAAACTTATTAGATGGTTCAGCTGGTACTGCGGGTAACGTAGATATCCAAGTTGGTGCTAACACAGCTCAAACATTTACATTAAACTTTAAAACTGCTGGTATCGACTTAACAAACGTTGCTTTAGCTGTAACTGGTCAAAACGTTACTTCAGCTGCAACAGCAGCAGCAGCAATTACAAACCTTGATACACAAATTTCTACAGTTTCAGCTGGTCGTTCAACACTAGGTTCTTGGCAAAATCGCTTAGAGCACACAGTTGCTAACTTAGACAATGCATCTGAAAACTTAACTGCTTCTGAATCTCGTATTCGTGACGTAGATATGGCTAAAGAAATGATGGAATTTACTAAGAACAACATCTTAACTCAAGCATCTCAAGCTATGCTTGCTCAAGCTAATCAGCAACCACAAGGTGTACTACAACTTCTTCGTTAATTCTTAAAATGAGCGAGTATCCTAGTTAGGATACTCGCTTTTTTTTAAATATATTATATAGGTATATTTTCTTGTTTTGTATAAATATTCTTGTGTACTATATGAACTTTTAGAATAGATTATGGGAGGTTTAAAATGAAAAAGGTAATGAATTTTAGTACAATACTAATCTTATTAATTAGTATATTGTTACCAGTTAAAGCAAGTGCAAATGCAAGTTCATATAACTTTATCACTGCTTCACGAACTGTAACACCTGCACCTATTTTCACAGATGAAGAAGCAGACGTAACATTAAATGTTACAGGAACTCCACCTGTAAATGTAGTAAAGCCTAATGATATTATTTTAGTACTTGATAAGTCCGGCAGTATGACAACTGATAATCGTTTTAATTCAATGATCAGTGCTGCTAAAAGTTTCGTAGATTTAATAGATTTATCAAAACACTCAGTTGGTATCGTTGACTTTAGTACGGGTGTTAATAATTTTCCGTTAAGTACGGATTCAACTGCTGTTAAGAATTATATTGACAATATTAGAGTTGGTGGAAATACAAATACTGGCCAAGCCTTAACAGAAGCTACGAATCTACTTTCTAATCATCGTCCAGATGCTCAACCGGTAATTGTATTACTGACTGATGGTCAAGCGAACGATCCTGAAGCTGCAAAATTAGCATCTGAAGCTGCTAAAGATGCGGGTATTGTTTTTTACACAATTGCATTATTAGGACCTCATGAAGATCCAAAAGCAAGTCCTCCGAACCAATTGTTAGAGGAAATGGCAACAACGGCACATCACCATCACTTTGTACTAGGATCAGTAGGACTACAACAAGTTTATGAAGCAATTGTTGAAGAAATTGGATTAGCAAGTGCTTATGATGTAACTATAACTGAAAACGTCGATCCGAATTTTGAAATTGTACCAGGTTCGTATGATAACAACATTCCTCAGCCTACAGTAACTGGGAATAAACTTGTATGGAATATGGAAGAAGTTAAAGCAAATACGTTGCAATTTCATTATAAAATTCGATTAAAACAAGGAATAAAAGCTGGTTCATATAGTGTTGCATCAAGTTATATAACGTATAAAGATTATACGGGTACTTCGCGTTTATACAATGTACCTAATATTGGATTAACAGTGAAAAATCGCGCACCAGAAATTAACTCAATTACAGATTCAAAGGGTAATGTAAAAGGCGGAGATCTTGTTACGATAAAAGGTAAAAATTTCCGTTCTGGAGTTAAGGTATTTTTTGATAATGTAGAAGTGCCAAATATCCAATTAATTGATGAGAATACAATTACTTTAAATGCACCTCCAGGTAAACAAGGCGAAGTAATAGTTAAGGTTCAAAATGATGATTTTCAATCAGCCGAAGGGAAATATAGCTACTGGGCTAATCCTGAAGTAACTTTAATATCTCCTAACATAGGTCCGTTTGAAGGTCTAAATACCGTTAAAATAGATGGGAAATATTTATTAAATGGTGTTCAAGTAAAATTCGGAGATAAATATGGACAAGTTCAGTATAATAACTCTTCAAGTATAAATGTAATTGTACCTCCTGCTGATAAAGTGGGTCTAGTAGATGTAACATTGGAAAATCCAGATGGAACAAAGACTACAGTTGCTAATGGTTATACGTATAAAGAACCAAAAGTAATTGATCTTCAAGTTACTCCTATGGATATTACACTTTCTCCAGGTGAGACTCAACAATTAACTGTAACTGGTTTGCTTAGTGATAATAGCTCAAAAGATAGCACAAAGGGTAGTGACGGCACTACATATAAGAGCAATGCTACTAACATTGCATCAGTAAGTCCAGATGGATTAGTGTCTATTCCGGTTGATGCAAAAGATGGATGGAAAACATCTATTATTGTGGAAAATAATGGTGCTCAAAGGATAGTAAATGTAACAATAAAAGATACAAGAGTAAAATTAACAGACCTTTCAATTAATGTTGATAAAATTGAATTAGCCCCTGGTCAGAGTAAACAATTAGCTGTAAATGCAATATATAGTGATAATAGTACGAAAGACGTAACATTGACATCGGAGGGAACTACCTATTCAAGTAGTTTACCTTCAGCAGCGACTGTTGATTCTAACGGTTTATTAACAGTACCAAGTAATGCGAAATTTGGTTATAGTTCTATTCTTACAATAAGTTTTGGAGGGATTTCTAAAGTAGTTAACGTAACTATAATAAATCCTGCGCCAAAAGTTGCGTCACTAAATGTTACTCCAGCTACATTAGCTCTTGAACCTGGTCAAACTGCTCAATTAGCAGTAGAAGGCACGATGACTGATGGAAGTGTTAGAGATGTAACAGCAGCAAGTGAAGGAACGACATATGTAAGTGATTCAGTAGGTTCCGCAACAGTGACGACATCAGGTATCATCACTGTATCAAGTCATGCTGTCATTGGTTCAACAATAATAATCACAGTCTCTAATAATGGAGTAAGTAAAGATGTTACATTAACTATAAAAAAACCTGCTCCAAAGTTATCGAGAATTGATGTAACACCTTCAAATTCTTTAATAGATATGGGAAGTTCAAAGCAATTATCAGTTATAGGAACATATGATGACGGTAGTACAAAAGATCTTACACTTAGTAGTGAAGGTACACTTTATACGAGTACTAGTCCATCGTCTGTTTCAGTAAGTAAAGATGGTTTAATTGCAGTTGCAGCAAATGCGACGGCAAACTCAAGAGCTTATATTACGATTGCAAATGGATCGGCTTCTCAAACAATAATAATAACTGTGAATGATCCTACGCCAAAGGTAACTAGTTTTACTGTAAATCCATCATCTACTTTAACTTTGGCTCCAGGTGGGCAAAGACAACTTGTGGTGACTGCAACAATGAGTGACGGTAGTACAAAAGATATAAGTAAAACTAGTGATGGCACTACTTATTTGAATGGTGGATCTAACTTTATGTCAGTGAATTCAAACGGGGTAGTATCTCTTACAAGTAATGCACCAGATGGGGCAAAAGCTTATATTACGGTTATAAATAATGGGTATAGTCAAACGCTAGTATTAACAGTGGTAGATCCAACACCAAAGGTTAAATCGTTTGCTGTAACACCTTCAAATATCACTATTGCTCCAGGTGGAACATTACAACTTTCAGTACTTGGAACTCTAAGTGATAATACTACAAAAGATATTACACAAGGTAGTACTGGAACTGCATATACGAGTAATAATCCGGGTATAGTTTCAGTTAATGCCAACGGCTTAATATCTGCTCCAGCAAATGCAGCAGATGGAGCTACAACGTCTATATTCATCGTAAATAATGGTATTGGACAAACAATTCCAGTTAGGATTGTAGACCCATCTGTAAAAATAACTGATATGACAGTTTCACCTTTATCATTTACAATGCTTGTTGGTACAACCCAACAATTAAATGTTTTAGGTAAATTTAGTGATGGAAGTACAAAAGATGTGACATTAGCTAGTAGTAATACAACTTATTCAAGTCTTAATACTAGTTTTGCTACAGTAAGTCCGGATGGCTTAATTACTTTAAATAACAATGCAACTAATGGAAGTAAAGTTTATATTAATGTAATAAACAAAGGCATTAGTAAAGTAGTTACAATTATAGTCACTACGAATCCGAATTTAATGGTAGCATTAAATTCATCCCCAGCTTCACTTTCACTAAAAGCTGGAACATCTGGACAATTAACTATTAATGGTACGACAATTACTGGAGTACAGAAAGATGTGACATTAGCGTCTGCGGGTACAACATATACATCAAATGCAACAATTATTGCAACAGTGAGTGCAAATGGATTAGTTACAATTCCAGCATCAGCACGAGTTGGTTATACAACAACCATTATTGTTGCTAATGGTGGCATGTCCATTCTTGTTAATATATCAGTAATTTAATAATCTATATGAAAAGGAGTAACTTTAAAAGTTACTCTTTTTTTTTATGAAATTTTACCCCTATCAATAGAAAACAGGCACTAAACAATGTGCCTGTTCCATAAAATATATTAAGCTCTAACAATTAAGCATTAATACAACTGATGCTAAATCGTTCATATCATTATCCTTTGCATAGTCTAGGATACTATTAATATATGATTTTCTGTGTAGTGATGAACGTATATAAAGATGAACGCTTTCGATGATGTCAACATCGTTTAATTTTGAAGTTTCCATAATTATGCTCATAAAATGAATTCTAAGCACAGTGAAATGAAGAATTAAAGATAAATAATGATTCCACATAGTATCCTCACCGAAAGGAAACCAGTCCTTAAAAATTTCATTGATTAGAAATTGTTCTAAAACATATTCTTTCTCAAATATTAAGTGAGAAGATTGTTTCTTCGCTTTAAAATAATTACAAGTCCATTCAGTAATTGTACCGCTTTCCCAACCTATATTATCCATTAACTTTGAAACTAATAATTGATATTTTTCATAACTATTTCTTTGTTCAATTCGTGATGAAAAAAGTGCTTGGAAAAATATAATAAATCGTTTTTCTATACCTTTAATTTCATTGATAAAAGAATCAAAGACTCCGTTTTTAATATGTTCTGAATGAGTTTTAATAAATTGTGCCCAAAGATTCTTTAACTCAATATCGGTAAAAGTAGAACCTTCTAACTTCTCTAATTGTTGTATCCAAAATCCTAACAATAGTAAACGGGTTTTTAAATCCCAAGTACGATTTTGTATTAATTCAATTGCTATTGAACGTAATAAGAAGAAATGAGGAGAAAAGGTGCTTTTTTCATTTATACTTTCAGATTGTAAAGAAATCATATTAAGATTAATTTTTTCCGAAGTCTCTAAATCAAATTCCATTGGTTCAGGGTTTAATAACGTGATTCTTGCGGCTTCGGGACATGATAGGTATAAAGATTGTTCAAGTACATTATTATAAATGTTTTTAATTCTCGGAAACGTAGAGCAAACAGAGCTTAACAATTCTTCACCATGAGTAGCGTGAATGTGGCATAAGCCATTGTTCATTAAAAATGGACAAGTCCCACATTCCTTCATTTTTATAGAGGCATAAGGCATATTTTCATCGCTACCTTTATGTCTTTTAATGTTTTTTGCTAGTGAGTCATCACTTGAATTTTTATATTTTTTATATGTTTTTTTATCAATAGAAACGATCCATCCTTGGCAACAGTGATTTTCACAATCGCTTCCTATACAAGAAAATTTTTTAAAATGACTCGGAACTAGTTGTGTTGAAATCATGAAATATCCTCCGGTTCTTAATAATTATTTATCTCAAATCAAAATTTATCATTTTAGAATAGAAATAATCTGAGAACTTATTGAATTTATCAATTATATTTTCGGATAGTTCATTTTAATTCTGAATAATAGCCAATAAAAAAAGTGATAATTCTTGAAGAATAGGGCTACTTTTCAAAAAAAAAATAAAAGGATAATTTTTCCTGTGATAATTTTCTACCTACACTTTTAATAAATCCTACCGATATAAAAAGAAATGATGTTCATAAAAAAGGGAGGAAGTCGAAATGATTAACAATATATCAACATCGACTTTGGCTAAGAATGTCCCACTCATCCCTGTGCAGCAACAAAGCCAAGAAGTTAAAGAATACATAATTAATGATCCAATTAGCGAGTCAGAAAGTGGACAAATTCCTAAAAAGGAATTGGAGAAAGTAATTGATGGAATGAACAAATTGTTACAGCCATCACAAACTTCATTAGAATTTAAATTACATGATGAAACGCATAGTTATTATGCAGTTATAGTTGATACAAATACAAAAGAAGTTGTAAAAGAAATTCCTTCAAAAAAATTATTAGACTTTTACGCTGCGATGAAAGAGTTTATAGGATTAATGTTCGATAAAAAAATTTAAGGGTGATATTTTATGGTAAACCGATTAACAGGTTTTTCAGGTGCACTTGATATAGATGCAACTGTTAAAAAACTAATGGATGCAGAAAAACTACCGTTAGATAAATTAAAAGCACAAAAACAAATAAATGAATGGCAAACACAACAATATCGAGATTTGAATTTATTAATGGATGATTTTCGTAAACAAATTAGCGATGGAATAGGATTAGTATCTACTTTTAATGCGAAGGCAGTCTCAAGTTCGAATGACAGTGTAGTGAGTGCTACTTCAGTTAATTCTACTAGTAATGTAGCAAATACGATCGATGAAATTACTTCATTAGCTACAAGTGCAAGGTGGACATCAAATGCAGTTGTTAACAGTGGTGGAGGATCAATTGATCCAAATGCTAAATTAAATTCGATTACATTTAATGGTGGATTTCAATTATCAGGTTCACAAAAATTACAGTTTGATGTAACGACACCAGATGGAGTAACATCAACTGTTTCTGTTGATATCGATGGTACAACGGATTCTCTGAATGATGTTATAAAAAAAATCAATAATTCAAATGTTGGAGTTTCAGCATTCTATGATTCTGCAACACAAAAGATGGTATTTACGAATAAATCGACAGGTGCTGGAGCTAATATAAAATTAAATGAAACAGGTGCTGGAGCTGGAACGAAGAATTTTATGCAAGCAATAGGATTTTCTTCTGATGCTTCAAATAACTTAGTACAATCTTCTAATGGTTCGGACGCAACTTTTAAAATTAATGGACTATCAACTACTCGTAAATCAAATACATTTACTATGGGTGAGGTAACTTATACTTTAAAACAAACATCTGCAACTCCAGTTACTATTTCAACTACGACGGATACAAACAAGGTATTTGATAGTGTAAAATCGTTTGTAGATAAATACAATGATTTGATTGCAAAGCTTAATGATAGGGTAATGCAAAAAAAATATCGTGACTATCAACCATTAACGGATGATCAAAGAGAATCGATGAAAGATGATCAAATTAAACAATGGGAAGACAAGGCATCAAGTGGTTTATTACGTGGTGATAGTATTTTAAAAGGTGTTTTAAATCAAATGCGTTCAGATTTAGGTAATGCAGTAGCTGGATCGTCAACTAATTTGTTAAGTAGTATCGGTATAACGACATCGAAAAACTATTTAGAAGGCGGTAAATTAATAATTGATGAAGCGAAGTTAAAACAGGCGATTCAAGATGATCCAAGTAAAGTTGCAAATTTATTTACACAACCAGGTACTGATCCGAAAGACAGTAGTGATCAAGGATTAGCAGTACGATTGAAAAACTCTTTAAAATTTGCAATTGACGATGTTACTAATAAAGCAGGGAAATCATTTTATACTTCACAACAATTCAGCTTAGGAAAGAGTTTGAATGATATTGATAGTCGCATAAGTAAGTTTCAAGATAGACTAGTACAAATAGAAGATCGATTCTATCGACAATTTAATGCGATGGAAGAAGCAATACAAAAAGCCAATAGTCAAAGTTCTCAATTTTTACAATCTATTGGTGGACAATAATCGTTAAGGTGGACAAAAAAATGGCATTAAAAAACCCTTATGAACAATACCAACAAAACTCAGTAAATACAGCATCTCCAGGTGAATTAACGTTGATGTTATATAATGGTTGTCTAAAATTTATTCACTTAGCAAAGGGTGCAATTGCACAACAAAACTTTGAAGAACGAAATAAGAATATAATAAAAGCACAAAATATCATTCGTGAGTTAATGATAACTTTAAATATGGATATTGAAGTTTCTGAACAACTAATGAAAATGTACGATTATATGAATCGACGTTTAGTTGAGGCAAATATTAAAAATGATCCTTCAATTTTAGAGGAAGTTGAAGGGTTTGTAGCAGAATTTAGAGATACGTGGAAAGAAGTTATACAAGTGAACCGTCAAAAAATGTATGCTGATAGTGGACAAGCTTAATGGACGCTAATCAGACACTTTTTTCGGTTACTACACAGCTTGCAGAATTAACTTCTATGCTACCGTCACAAGAAGAACGTGATGAAGTCATTGAAAAAATCTTTTCTTTATTAAATGAAAGAGATAGATTACTTTCTTATGTTCAGCCTCCTAAAGATGAGAATGATCGAAGAATATTGGGGGAAATTGTTGAGTTGAACCATCGAATTAATCGATCAATGAGCATTATTCTAGCAGATATTAAAAAAGATATATCTGGATTAAAAGGCCAAAAAAATGCCCATAATCAATACATTAATCCATACAAGTCATTAAATAATGTTTCTGCTTTTTTTGATAAAACAGAATAAAGAACATTAGAAGTACTCTGTGTTTAGCAGGGTACTTTCTTTTTATAGTATTTTATTTATGTTTAGAGGAAAGGTAATAGTAATTATTTTGACATCCCTTTAATAAATATTGGTAAGATTTTCTACTATATCACACAAATTTTACTAATTTTGTGATAAACTCAAAACTGGTTTATATCTTTTTATGTAGAGGTGTACATATGTTATCGATTTTAAAACGATACTTAATTGGTAAACCACTTAAGTCGACTGAATTAAGTGAGCAAAAGTTATCGAATACAAAAGCTTTGGCTATTCTCTCATCTGATGCATTATCTTCTGTAGCTTATGGTCCAGAGCAAATTTTAATTGTGTTAGCTACGATTGGAGCAGTTGCTTACTGGTATTCGATTCCGATTGGTATTGGCGTATTGATTTTATTATTAGCACTAATTTTATCTTATCGCCAAATTATTTATAGTTATCCTCATGGTGGAGGAGCGTATGTTGTTTCTAAACAAAACCTCGGTGTCATTCCAGGTTTAATAGCGGGTGGCTCATTACTAGTCGATTATATTTTGACGGTAGCGGTTAGTGTTTCTGCGGGAACGGATGCAATTACATCAGCTGTACCAGCTTTGCACAGCCATACAGTATTTATTGCAGTTATATTAGTTATTTTAATTACGATTTTAAATCTACGAGGATTAACTGAATCTGCTTCAATTTTAGCTTATCCAGTTTATTTATTTGTTGTAGCACTTGTCATCATTATAATAGTAGGTATTTATAATGTAATTACAGGTCATGCGCCAGCATCGGCTCATTCACCAATAGGGGCTGCAATTCCTGGAGGTATTCCATTATTCTTACTATTAAAAGCTTTTTCATCAGGATGTTCAGCTTTAACAGGAGTAGAAGCCATTTCAAATGCGATTCCAAACTTCAAAGTCCCATCTGAGAAAAATGCTGCAAAAACATTAATGATGATGGGATCAATTTTAGCTGTACTTTTCTCAGGTATTATGTTTTTAGCTTACTGGTATGGAATTACACCAAACGCTGAAGAAACAGTTATGTCTCAATTAGGTTCAGATATTTTTGGTCGAAATGTAGTTTACTACTTTATCCAAGCAACAACAGCATTAATCCTTGTTTTAGCAGCAAATACAGGATTTTCTGCATTCCCATTACTTGCGTATAACTTAGCTAGTGATAAGTTTATGCCAAGAATGTACTTACTTCGTGGAGATCGTTTAGGTTACTCAAATGGGATTATTACACTTGGTGTGGCATCTATTCTATTGATTATTGCGTTCCAAGGTAAAACTGAGCAATTAATTCCACTATATGCAGTGGGTGTGTTTATTCCTTTTACACTTTCACAAACAGGTATGGTTATTAAATGGTTAAGAGAGAGACCAGCAAATTGGTTCCCTAAATTGATAACAAACTTTGTTGGAGCGTTTATTTCAGCGACGGTTTCAATTATTTTCTTAACAACAAAATTTACTCAAGTTTGGTCAATTCTAATTTTCTTACCGTTAATTGTTTTCTTATTCTTAAGAATTCGTAATCATTATGAAGCGGTTGGCGACCAATTAAGATTGAACAATGATATTCCTGAAAAAATTCAAGGCAATATCATGATCGTCCCAGTTGCTGGTATTACAAAAGTAGTAGAACGTACGATGCAATATGCTCAAGGTATTGCGGATGAAGTTTATGCAGTTTATATCTCTTTTGATAAAGATAGCGAACAGCAAATGAGAGATAAGTGGGAAGCATGGAATCCAAATGTAAAACTTATCGTCGTTCACTCTGAATATCGAGAGATCACAAGACCACTTTTAAAGGTAATAGATGAAATGGAACAAAAGGCTCATGAAAGTGGATTTGAAATCACAGTTTTAATTCCACAATTTATTACAAAGAAAAACTGGCATAATGTTCTACATAATCAATCGAGTCTTTTACTACGTACGTATTTACTTTATAAGCGCAGCGTAATCGTTACGACAGTACCTTATCGTTTTAAAGTTTAACGTGAATTTAATGTAAAAATACGAAGAAAAAAAGTAGTGTTAAAAAGTAATTAGAATTTTTCGTTTTTTGTCGAATTCATGCAAAAAAAGGCGATAAGCTAGTTTTGACTTGTCCTACTTTCATGATGTATAGTTGAAATGTGGAGAATATTCACAAGTTTTCGACTGAAGGGAATGGATTTGAATGCAAGGTAAAGTAAAATGGTTTAATGCTGAAAAAGGTTTTGGATTTATCGAGCGCGAAGATGGAGACGATGTATTCGTACATTTCTCAGCAATCAATGCTGATGGTTACAAATCTTTAGAAGAAGGCCAAGAAGTTAGCTTCGAAATCGTTGAAGGTAACCGCGGACCTCAAGCTGCTAATGTAACTAAAATTTAATTTCCGTTAATAAGTAAATATTTGCTTATATAGATTCGGACCACAAGGGCTTGCTCATTTGAGTAAGCCTTTGTTTGTTTTTGGAAAAAAATACAGTGTATCTTTAAGCATGTTCTTAAATATACTTTCATGAGCAGACTAAAAAGATTTCTTATATTCGACACATATTAGATGCAGGAATAATCCGATATCATGTAGAATATAAGTATAGACAGCTTTCATTTTTGGAGCTTGATGAAGGAGGAAACCCATATGATGCTAAACATCCGCGGCGAAAATATTGAAATTACTCCAGCAATTCGTGATTACGTAGAGAAAAAATTATCGCGATTTGACCGTTATTTTAATGAAGATTTATCAGCACGAGTTAATGCAAAGGTATTCCACGACAAGCAAAGAATTGAAGTAACTATTCCAGGCACGTACATGTTATTACGTGCAGAAGAAGAACATGCTGACTTATATGCAGCTGTTGATCTAGTTATTGATAAACTGGATCGTCAAATTAGAAAACACAAAACAAAAGTAAATCGCAAACTACGAGAAAAAGGATCTTTAAAATATATGTTTGCGCCATCACCATCTGCTGAAGCTGCTGTTGCAGTGGAAGAACATGAGAATGAAATTGAATTAGTTCGTACAAAGCAATTCGATCTAAAACCAATGGATGCTGAAGAAGCAGTTCTTCAAATGAATATGTTAGGACATAACTTTTTCGTATTCTTAAACGGTGAAACAAACAAAACGAACATCGTCTACGCTAGAAAAGATGGTCGTTATGGATTAATTGAAGCAAAATAATAAAATAGTAAATGATAAAAGGACTAAGCTGATTAAATTCGCTTAGTCCTTTTTGGTTTATACTTTTTATCTAAAAGAATGTAGTTTTTAAATGAGTTTTTAAAGCAAACTAATAAAGAAGATGATGAACGGATATGCGAGACTCCTGTGGGAGTAGCGGGACAGATGAGACCCCACAGTCGTCAAAAGGAAGGCATGCTATTACCACGACGTCCTGTCGTAACGCATGCATTACCCCACATCGTGTGGGCCCAGGCTCATCGCACGCCCCTCGGAAAGCAAGCATCCTGGAGTGAAAATCTACAATACTCCATTTTTACTAGCAACAAAGTTTACAAAAAAGCATTTTTTACTTATAAAGTATTGCTAATCTAAAGTTATATTTGGATATTTTCAAAACTATTAATCAATTCTAATCGAACAATATTTACATAAAGTTGTCACTTATCTTCATTTAATGATAAAATTAGAAATAGTATCTACCTAATAGAAGACATTATTTATGACTTTATAATAGAGGAGCGTTTCGTATGCTTGGAATGTTAAAAAAGGTATTTGACCTTAATCAACGACAATTAAATAAAATGCAGAAACAAGTTGATCAAATTGTAGCGATGCAAGATCAAATTGCTAAATTATCTGATGATGAATTAAAAGCTAAAACAGCTGCTTTTAAAGAACGCATTCAAAAGGGAGAAACACTTGATGATATTCTTGTTGAAGCATTTGCGGTAGTTCGTGAAGGCGCAACTCGTGTTCTTGGTATGACGCCATACCCAGTACAATTATTAGGTGGAATTTCATTACACGAAGGTAATATTTCAGAAATGAAAACAGGGGAAGGTAAAACATTAACTTCTACATTACCAGTTTACTTAAACGCGTTAAGCGGAGAAGGTGTTCACGTTGTTACAGTCAATGAATACCTAGCTAGCCGTGATGCTCGTGAAATGGGACAATTATACGAATTCTTAGGCCTAACTGTTGGTCTTAATTTAAATAGCATGGATCCAGATGAAAAACGTGAAGCTTACGCATGTGATATTACGTATACAACAAACAATGAATTAGGTTTCGATTATCTTCGTGATAATATGGTTGTTTATGCGGAACAACGTGTTCAACGTCCTTTAAATTATTCAATTATTGATGAGGTTGACTCGATTTTAATTGACGAAGCTCGTACTCCATTAATTATTTCTGGACAAGCAAAGCAATCTGCACAAGCATATATCGCAGCAAATGCATTTGTAGGTATGCTTAAGAGAGATGTCGACTTTACGTATGATGAGAAAACTAAATCAGTTTTATTAACTGAAGAAGGTATTTCTCGTGCTGAACGTGCGTTTGGTGTAGATAACTTATTTGACTTAAAAAATGTGAATTTAAATCATCATATAAACCAAGGTCTTCGTGCACATGTAACGATGACAAATGATGTTGACTATGTTGTACAAGATGGCGAGATTGTGATCGTTGACCAATTTACTGGTCGTTTAATGAAAGGTCGTCGTTATAGCGAAGGTCTTCACCAAGCAATTGAAGCAAAAGAAGGTCTAAAAATTCAAAATGAAAGTATGACTCTTGCGACAATTACTTTCCAAAACTACTTCCGTATGTACAAAAAGTTATCTGGTATGACAGGTACAGCTAAAACTGAGGAAGAAGAGTTCCGTAATATTTACAATATGAACGTGCTTGTCATCCCGACAAACCGTACAATTGCTCGTATTGATAAAGCAGATTTAGTTTATAAATCAATGAATGGTAAATTCACTGCAGTAGTTGAAGAAATTGCTGAGCGCCACAAAGCTGGACAACCAGTTCTTGTTGGTACTGTTGCAATTGAAACATCTGAGTTAATCTCTCAAATGTTAAAACGTAAAGGTGTAAAACATGAAGTATTAAATGCTAAAAACCATGAGCGTGAAGCTGATATTATCGCTTTAGCAGGTCACAAAGGTGCTGTTACAATTGCGACGAATATGGCGGGCCGTGGTACAGATATTAAATTAGGCGAAGGTGTTCGTGAGCTTGGTGGATTAGCAGTAATCGGTACTGAGCGACATGAGAGTCGTCGTATTGATAATCAGTTACGTGGACGTTCTGGTCGTCAAGGAGATCCAGGTATTACAACATTCTATCTTTCAATGGAAGATGAGTTAATGCGTCGATTTGGTTCTGACAATCTTTCAATTATGATGGATCGTTTAGGATTAGATGATTCTCAACCAATCGAAAGTAAGATGGTTTCTCGTGCAGTTGAATCGGCACAAAAACGAGTTGAAGGTAATAACTTCGATGCTCGTAAACAATTATTACAATATGATGATGTTTTACGTCAGCAACGTGAAGTTATTTATGCTCAACGTTCTGAAGTAATCGACTCAAATGATTTACAACCAATCGTTAAGAGTATGATAGAAGGAACAATTAATCGTGTTGTTTCTGCACATACTCCAAATGAACAACTGCAAGAAGAGTGGCACTTAGAAGGAGTTATCGACTTCTTAGAAGCTAACTTATTAAATGAAGATGAAATTACTGTTGAACAATTACGCGTTCTTGAGCCAGATGAAATGGTTGAATTAATTTCAAAAGTTGTATTTGAACGTTATGAAGAGAAACAAGACGCTTTACCTGCAGAACAAATGCGTGAGTTCGAAAAAGTTGTATTATTACGTACTGTAGATGGTAAGTGGATGGCTCATATCGATTCAATGGATCAACTACGTGAAGGAATTCATTTACGTGCATATGCTCAAATCGATCCATTACGTGAATACCAAATGGAAGGTTTCGCGATGTTCGAAGAAATGATAGCTTCTATTGAAGAAGAAATATCTCGTATCATTATGAAAGCTGAAATTGAGGCTGATGTTGAACGTGAAGCGATCCAAGGTGAAGCAATTCACGTAAGTAACGATGATGGCGAAGTTAAACGTAAGCCAATCGTAAAAGGTGAAGAGACTGGTCGAAACGAAGATTGTCCTTGTGGATCAGGTAAGAAGTATAAAAACTGCCACGGAAAAGGAATCTAATACTATAGAAACTGTATGAAAAAGGGGCAAGGGCAAGTAGTTATTTAGGAAATAGGTGTAACTTACAACTGTTACTCCTTCCTAATTACTTGTCTTTACCTGCTTTTTATTGTTCATAAAATTTTAATTGAGGTGTAAGTAATGGAATTAGTAGAAGTAAAGCAAGAATTAGAAAAGATGGCCAAACGCCTTCAAGCATTTAGGGGGTCTCTTTGACGTAGAAACGAAGCAAGGAAGATTAGACGAGCTTGAAGCATTTATGTCTGAGCCAACATTCTGGGATGACCAAAAAGCAGCACAAGTTGTTATAAGTGAAGTAAGTGGATTAAAAGAAGTAATTAATGAGTTCAATGAATTAAGTGATGGTTACGAAAATCTAGAATTAACATATGAGCTAGTTAAAGAGGAAAATGATGACGAGCTTTTTGAAGAATTAGTTTCTGAAGTGAAAGTATTAACAGTTAAGTTAAATGATTTTGAACTTCAATTATTATTAAGTGAGCCATATGATAAAAATAATGCAATTCTAGAACTTCACCCAGGTGCAGGTGGAACAGAGTCACAAGATTGGGGCTCAATGTTATTACGTATGTACACTAGATGGGCTGAAAAACGTGGTTTTAAAGTTGAAACATTGGATTACTTACCAGGTGACGAAGCTGGTATTAAAAGTGTTACTTTAGCAATTAAAGGACATAATGCTTACGGCTATTTAAAAGCTGAAAAAGGTGTTCATCGTTTAGTACGTATCTCACCATTTGACTCTTCAGGTCGTCGCCATACTTCATTCGTTTCTTGTGAAGTTATGCCTGAATTCAATGAAGAAATAGAAATCGAAGTTCGTACGGAAGATTTGAAAATTGATACGTACCGTGCAAGTGGAGCGGGTGGTCAGCATATTAATACAACTGATTCAGCAGTTCGTATTACTCATACTCCAACGAATACAGTTGTGACATGTCAATCTGAACGTTCACAGATCAAAAACCGTGAATCAGCGATGAAAATGTTGAAAGCAAAATTATATCAACGTAAATTAGATGAGCAACAAGCTCAACTTGATGAAATTCGTGGTGAGCAAAAAGAAATCGGATGGGGAAGTCAAATACGTTCGTATGTATTCCATCCATATTCAATGGTTAAAGATCATCGTACAAGTGCTGAAGTAGGTAATGTACAAGCTGTGATGGATGGTGGACTTGATCCATTTATCGACGCATACTTACGTTCGAAGATTTAATAAATACTTTGAAAAATAGGCTGATAAGAAGGGGGATTTTCTCTTTCTTAACAGCCTTTAAATTGGGGTTATAGGGGTTATTATAACTTCATTTAAACATCTTCTATTTAGAAGGTGTTCTCTTTTTGAGTTTTTCTCTCTAGGTAGGTATCCAGTTTCAAGACTTGGTATAGCGAAGGAATTACTTGAATCATATTCATTTTTTAGTTGTTTTACAAATGTAAAAAAGTTGATTTTGGTTAACATATAATGAAAGCTTTTAGTATTTTTCATAATTAAAAATAGAGAGATAGTCCTTATAAAAGGATACAAAATTGAAAGTTATCATCTAGAGGGAAGTATTGAGGGGGATAAAATTGAAGAAAGTAAAGTATGCCACTGCTCTTTATGTAGGGTGGGGTAAAACGTTTTTTGATTATTTATTTGTATTAATAGGTTCTGGAATTATAGCCGTTGCATTTAACGTATTTTTATTACCTAATAAGATTGCTTCAGGTGGAGTAAGTGGGATATCAACAATTCTACAGAACACCCTTGGTTTTGAGCCTGCAATCGTACAATGGGCGTTTAATATTCCTTTATTTATTGCGGGTGTGATTTTACTCGGACGTCAATTTGGTGTAAAAACTCTTGCGGGAACAATCTTTTTACCATTAGTTGTATTATTAACGAAAGATGTTGCTCCTGCTACGGATAATCCACTTTTAGCAGCAATTTTTGGTGGGCTTTGTATTGGTTTAGGATTAGGTATTGTATTTCGTGGAAAAGCCTCTACTGGTGGAACGGACTTAGCAGCACAAATTGTTCATAAGTATACGGGTTTATCTCTAGGTGTATGTGTGGCATTTATTGACGGGCTAATTGTATTAACTGCAGCAATCGTATTTGACCTTGAAAGTGGTATGTATGCATTAATCGCACTTTTCGTTACAAGTAAGACGATTGACTTAGTTCAAATTGGACTTGCTAGATCTAAAATGGCACTAATTATTACATCAGAAGTGGAACTTGTGACAAATGCAATTGTTCATGGGTTAGATCGAGGTGTAACAAAATTAACTGGAGTTGGCGGATACACAAATGAAGATCGTTTAGTGTTAATGTGTGTATTAGATCAATCTGAGTTCACAACCTTAAAAGACATCGTTCAGTCAATCGATCGAAATGCTTTTATAACAGTTGTGGATGCAACTGAAGTACTTGGAGAAGGTTTCACAAATTTGACATAAAAAGGAAAAATAAATCTCTCGCATTAGTAGTAGACTATATTTAATGGCATTTTTAAAGGGGAGATTTTTGTGAAAAAGTTATTATTTGCTTTTATTACAGGGGGAATGCTGTTAACAGTCGCAGCATGTGGTTCAAATAATAATTCAAACAATAAAGATTCTGGTGAACCAGTTTCAGTCAGTAATGGGGAAAAACTTTTTAAACAAAGCTGTGCTACTTGTCACGGTGGCGAGCTTGAAGGAATTGTTGGACCGAGTTTAAAAAAGGTCGGTGCAAAATACTCTGAAAAAGATATAGAAAATATCATTCATGATGGCAGAGGTTCCATGCCAAAGGGTGTACTTCAAGGAAATGACGCTAAAAGCGTGGCAAAATGGTTAGCAACTAAAAAATAAAAACTAAACAGACCATTTTATGGTCTGTTTTCATTTATATGACAATTATCACCATTTATTTAAAGAAATTAGTAAATAGGCCGAATTAAATATTGACTATTATTCAAAATGTAACATAAATTTATCAGTATTGACATTTTTTAGATGGTATAATAGAGGAGCTTAGCTAAATATATCGAATTATGTAGATTAAGAGCAGGTATTGGTTAAGGATAGAGATTTTGTAAAACCAAATAAAATGGATTTATTCCTATTCGATAAAAAAGGAACAAAAATAAGGAGAATGTCATGATTGAGTTAAAAGATGTCTACAAGACTTATCCTAATGGTGTTCTTGCGGTAAATGGTATTAATGTAAAGATTCGCCAAGGTGAATTCGTATATGTTGTAGGACCTAGTGGTGCTGGGAAATCAACATTCATTAAGATGATGTATCGTGAAGAAAGACCGTCAAAGGGTACGATTTTAATTAATGGAATTGATTTAAGCCAAATGAAGAATAGTAAAGTTCCATTATTACGAAGAAACATAGGAGTAGTTTTCCAAGATTATAAGTTACTTCCTACATTATCTGTATATGAAAATATTGCTTTTGCACTTGAAGTTATAGAAGAAAATCCGAAAACAATAAAGAAGAGAGTTATGGAAGTTCTTGAACTTGTTAAGTTAAAACATAAAGCTCGATTCTTACCAACGGAACTTTCTGGTGGAGAACAGCAACGTGTATCGATTGCTCGTTCAATTGTAAACAAACCTAAAGTTGTAATCGCGGATGAGCCTACAGGGAATTTAGATCCTGAAACTACTTGGGAGATTATGGATATCTTTAAGGAAATCAATGATCGTGGTACGACAGTTGTAATGGCAACACATAACAAAGAGATTGTTAATAATATTAAACGACGTGTAATTGCAATTGAAGGCGGAAAAATTGTACGCGACCAAGCGAGAGGGGTGTACGGTTATGAAAGCTAGAACTGCGAGAAGACATGTTCGTGAAGGACTACGTAACTTAAAACGTAATGGTTGGATGACGTTCGCGTCAGTAAGTGCTGTTGCAGTAACGTTAATGTTAGTAGGTGTATTCTTAACTGTCATTCTGAATGTTAACCATATCGGTACAACATTAGAAAAAGATGTTGAAATACGTGTGCTAGTTGATTTAACAGCAACTAAGAAACAACAAACTGAATTAAAAGACAATATTAAGAAAATAGATCATGTTACAACAGTTAAGTTCTCATCTAAAGATCAAGAACTAAATAATTTGATTAAAAGCATGGGACAAGATGGAAAAGCATTCCAACTTTTTGAACAAGAAAATCCATTAAATGATACTTTTATTGTTAAAACAGATTCGCCAGATAAAATTGCACCAGTTGCAAAGAAAATCGAAGGCTTAACTTATATAGATGATGTAATTTATGGTAAAAAACAAGTACAAAAATTATTTAATGCAGTTTCAGTTGGTCGAAATATAGGTTTAGTACTAATTGTTGGTCTACTATTCACTGCGATGTTCTTAATCTCTAATACAATTAAAATTACAATCATGGCAAGACGTCGTGAAATTGAGATTATGAGATTAGTAGGTGCAACAAATAACTTTATTCGTTGGCCTTTCTTATTAGAAGGATTATTCCTTGGTGTTCTAGGGGCAATTGTTCCTATCGGATTAATCTTGACTGGTTATAACCTTGTTTATAATATGCTAATGCCGAAATTAGCTGGATCTATGTTTACTTTACTTCCGTTCTCACCATTTGTGTACCAAATTTCAGGTGTTCTAATTGGAATCGGTGCAGTAATTGGTATGTGGGGTTCTGTCATGTCAATCCGAAAATTCTTACGTAAATAATTTGAAAATATTATATAAAAGTTTAATTGTTTTAAAAAAGTAGGCTCTTTTTTATAGATCGTTGTTTTTTATTGGGTTCCGATAATACAAACAGGTTAATAATCCGTTTGATTGGATTGAAACTCAACCTATAACTGGTAAATAGTAGCAATGAATATGAAAACAGCCAAAAAGTAATGAAATGATAAGCTTTAGTGTCTAATTTAACGTCTATCTGAGTTGAGAACGATACTAAAGCTTTTCTATATACATATAAGGAGGGATCTTAGATGAAACAGAGAAAAACTAAGAAAGTAATGATTACGGTTTTATGCAGTACTTTCATCATCGCGGCAATCCCATCCGTTTCTTTTGCAGAGAGTAAGTACCAAACAGAAATTGACCGTATCAAAAAGAAACGTAGTGAGGTTAAAGATCAAACAAACGCAGCAAATAACAAAATTGAGAACTTGCAAGCAGATCAAGAGAAAATTGTTGCTGAGCTTGAACAACTAGATGCTAAGATGGATGATACTAAGCAAAAGGTTAGCCAAACGAAAGATGCAGTTAATAGTGGTAAAAAGCAAATTGAAAAGCTTAAAAAAGAGATTGAATTTATTGAAAAGCGTATTGATGCAAGACAAGAGTTATTGAAAGACAGAATGCGTTCGCTTCAAAAAACTGGTGGGATGTTATCTTACGTCGATGTTATATTGGGCTCTAATAGTTTCGGAGATTTAGTTCAACGAATGAGTGCTGTACAAGTTATCATGCATGCAGATCAAGATATTATTAAACAGCAAAATTTAGATCTAATTGATGTAAGCAGTAAGAAAGATGAAATGACGGTTAAGCAAGCAAAAATTGAACGAGATCTAGTAAATTTAGAAGATCTAAAAACTGAACTAGCAAGTCAAGTAAGTAATAAAAACAAACTTATGGCTTCGCTCAAATCGCAAGAAAAAGAAGCTCATAAAGATGCTTTAAACTTAGAAGAGCAAGATCAATTACTAGCTAGTCAACAAGCTGCAATGCAAAAAGCTCTTGAAGAAGCTAAAAAGAGAGCTGCTGCTGAAGAAGCAAGACGCAAGGCAGAGATTGAAAAGAATAAAAATAATAATAACGATAAGCCCTCAACAGGTGGTGGATCAGATAATACGCCGCCAGTATCAAGTGGTAACTTTACTAGACCAGCTGCTGGTTATCTCTCATCTGGTTTTGGTACCCGTTCATTTGAAGGTGGAGAATTCCACGATGGAGTTGATATTGCAGCAAGTGGTAGTGTTCCAGTTGTAGCTGCCGGTGACGGAGTAGTCATTCGAGCATATGTATCATCCACTTATGGGAATTGTGTTTTCATTACCCATAATATAAATGGACAAGTATGGACAACTGTTTACGCGCATTTAGATAGCTATAATGTTTCAACAGGCCAATCTGTTTCAAAAGGAACAAAAATTGGCTACATGGGTAATACAGGACATTCTTTTGGACAACATTTACACTTTGAGTTGCATAAAGGTGAATGGAATTATGGTAAAACTAATGCTGTTGATCCTCAAAAATATATCAATTTCTAATTGAATCTAATTTATTCATTTAAACCTATCCTATATTTCTAGGATAGGTTTTTTGTATTTTACTATTATTTATTATTTATAATTATTCTTTGTTTCGATTTTATACTATTTTTAATGCTAAAAAGGCTATTAGTGAAATAAACATTAAATAGACAGGTATTAACATTGACTAGTTTAAGGTAAATCGGTCATTTACATAGTAAAGAGGTGGTTAAATTCGACTAAATGAATTACTAGTTTATAATAATTATAATTTGATATTGATTTTCATTATGATTTACAATACTATATAATTAATACTAAATAATAATAATTATAAATAAGGAGATCTGATATGACTAATAATCGTTTAACGACAAATCAAGGTGTTCCAATTGGAGATAATCAAAATTCATTAACTGCTGGACGAAGAGGACCGACTCTATTAGAAGATTACCAATTAATTGAGAAGTTAGCTCACTTTGACCGTGAAAGGGTACCAGAGCGTGTTGTACATGCACGTGGAGCAGGTGCACATGGTGTTTTCGTTACAAAAAATAGTATGAAAAAATATACTAAAGCTAAATTTTTACAAACAGCTGGAACGGAAACACCAGTTTTCGCTCGTTTTTCAACAGTTGTACACGGTACGCATTCACCAGAAACCTTACGTGATCCACGTGGATTTGCAGTAAAGTTCTACACAGAAGATGGAAATTACGACTTTGTAGGAAATAATTTACCAATATTCTTCATTAGAGATGCGATGAAGTTCCCTGATATGGTTCATTCTTTAAAACCAGATCCAAGAACAAATCTTCAAACTGGTAATCGTTATTGGGACTTCATGTCATTAACTCCTGAATCTACGAATATGTTATTACACTTATTTACAGATGAAGGAATTCCTGCAAATTACCGTCAAATGAGAGGTTCTAGTGTTCACTCATTTAAATGGGTTAATGAATATGGTAATACAGTTTATGTAAAACTTCGTTGGGTACCAAAACAAGGTATTGAGAACTTAACAATGGAAGAGGCTAGTGAAATCCAAGGTAAAGATTTCAACCATGCAAGCCGTGATCTGTATGATTCAATTGAAAATGGAGATTATCCGGAATGGGATTTATATGTTCAAGTATTAAATCCTGCTGATATGGATGATTTTGATTTTGATCCTCTAGATCCGACGAAAGATTGGTTTGAAGATGTTATTCCTCGCCAATTAGTCGGAACGATGATTTTAAATCGTAACCCTGAAAACGTGTTTGCTGAAACGGAGTCTGTTGGTTTCAATCCAGGTGTGCTAGTACCTGGTATACTACCTTCAGAAGATAAGTTATTACAAGGAAGACTTTTCTCATATTCAGATACTCAAAGATATCGTATTGGTGCAAATTATTTACAACTTCCTATTAACTGTCCTTTTGCAAAAGTTTCAAATGGTCAACGAGACGGTCACATGCCATTTGGTCAACAGACACATCAGATTAATTTCGAACCAAATAGTTATTCAGATACGCCAAAAGAAGACATAGCATATGTAGAAGTTGCTCAACCAATTAACGGTGTATCGGAACGTAAAAAAATTGAAAAGACAAATGACTTCGGTCAAGCTGGAGAGGTTTGGAATCGATATAGTAAAGATGAACAAGATGCTTTAATTAAGAATATTAGTGCGGACATAGAAGGTGTAGATGTAAAAATAAAATTACGTGCTGTATGTAATTTCTATCGTGCAGATGCTAAATTAGGCGAAAGACTTGCTAATCAACTTGGTTTAGATTTATCACCTTACTTACAACATTTACCAAAATAGATTAATTTCTTTTAATAAATATTTATTAAATCGTGTTCTACTTGCAATCATAAGTGATACTCACTTATCATATAATAGAACAGAAAAGGCATCGCACGTCTGTGTGATGCTTTTTCTATACATACACTATATAGTAGATTGATACGTTCTAAAATGAACGGATGGGAGGTTCTTTATGAATCGAAAGACTTCAGTGATACTTGCGTCAGCAACATTTGTTGTTGGTATTGGAGTAGGGGCATTTGGTTTCAATGATGGTACAAGTTCTATCGTCAACAAATTATCACAAAGTGAAGAAGTAAAGGCGACAGAGGGCGAAAACATCGCAAAAATACAAAAAGCATATGAAATTATTGCAAATCAATATGTGAAAAAAATCGATCCTGATAAATTAACTGAAGGTGCTATTCAAGGGATGGTTACGACATTAGATGATCCTTTCTCATCTTACATGGATGGAAAAACAGCGAAAGAATTTCATCAATCATTAGGTTCTTCGTTTGAGGGAATAGGGGCTGAAGTTTCAAAAGATGGTGAAAAATTAATTATTGTTTCACCAATCAAAAATTCACCTGCTGAAAAAGCTGGTTTAAAACCAAAAGACGAAATTCTAACTGTTGATGGGAAAAGTATCAAAGGCTTATCTCAATACGATGCAGTATTAAAAATTCGTGGTAAAAAGGGAACAAATGTAACGATTGAAATTAAACGTCCAGGCGTTCCAGAGCCTATCAAATTTAATATTAAACGTGATGATATTCCGATGTATACAGTTTTCGGATCAGTTAAAGATATAAACAGTGAAAAAATTGGCTATATTCACATTACGTCATTTAACGAAAAAACGGCTGATGAGTTTAAGAAAGAACTGAAAAAGTTAGAAGATCAAAATATTCAAGGTTTAACAATCGATGTTCGTGGAAATCCAGGAGGATACTTACAAGCAGTTGAGGGAGTTCTTGATGAATTAGTTGTTAAAAATGAGCCTTATTTACAAGTTGAAAATAGAGATGGTCAACGCGAAAAGTATTATACTAAGCTAAATAAAGCCAAGCCATATCCAATCGACGTATTAATTGATAAAGGCAGCGCGTCAGCAGCAGAAATTTTAGCAGCTGCATTAAGTGAAGCAGGAGATTATCAATTAGTCGGAGAGAAATCATATGGTAAAGGAACTGTTCAATCAACACTTGATTTTAAAGATGGAAGTAATATTAAATTAACTCAATTTAAATGGTTAACACCTAATGGAACATGGATTCATAAAAAAGGTATTAAGCCAGATGTTGCAGTTAAACAACCAGATTATTTCTATGCAACTCCAATCGATAAAACGAAAACATTTAAGTATGATGATAATAATGAAAACATTAAACAAGCGCAAATCATGCTAAATGGTATAGGGTATGATACAGGACGTCAAGACGGTTATTTCAGCAAAGGAACAGAAAAAGCAATTAAGAAATTCCAAAAAGACGTTGGAGCTACTGTGAATGGTAAGCTTGATCCGTTAACTTCGGAAAAGCTTGAAGCATCATTAATTGAAAAAATTAGAGATGAGAAAAATGATACTCAATTAGAAGAAGCATTAGATATTGTTTCTAAATAAAGTGTAAAGAGGGCGAATTAATTTCGTCCTCTTTTGACATAATTCCTGGGAAATAGATAGAATGTAACAAGCTAAAGCAGGAGTTTCTAAATTGAATGTCGAAAGTACACTTCAAGGGGAAGTGTACTTTTTTCTTGTTAAAAGGAATATTCCCTTTGAAAAAGTGAGTATAAACCGATAACATAAATATATATGAATCTATTAATTTAAGAAAAGGTGGTGAACGTTATGTGGTCAGAGGGTTTAATTGGACTTTTAGTTGGATTAGCGAAATTATTTTTAAATCCATTTACTTATATATTCTTTATTGCAACTCTTTTTGGTGGTTATTTACGTGTAAAGAGAGAACGTAAGCATTTTTCAATACGTATTTTTAATGCATCGTTTGAATGGAAGACTTCTTTATTGTATGGACTACTAATAGGTGGGATCCTTTCAGTTGTTTCATTACTAGTAGGAATTAGTATTCCAATAGAAATGATAACATTAATTAGTATTATAACGATCGTTAGTGCTCTTTTATTACAGTTTAGATGGATGTCTCCAGCATATGTATTTGGATTGGCACTAATTGCATTGCCTTTATTAAACAAAGCTGTGCCTTCGCTATCGTTATTAGAAAAAGTGATACCAAAAGATATGAATGCTATGCTTCCGGCTGTTACGATTCTATTAAGTTTATTATTATTAGCTGAGGGAATATTAGTTCAGCGTAATGCTGCAAAATATACGACACCGTTATTTATCGAAAGTAAACGTGGTAAACGGGTTGGCGCCCACGAAACAAACAAGTTATGGCTTGTACCTCTATTTTTGCTTATTCCAAATGGGACAATCATTAGCGACTATTCTTGGTGGCCAACTTTACCATTAGGAGAAAGTGGCTATTCTATACTTTGCGTACCTTTCGGGATTGGTTTCTATCATCTCGTACAAGGAATGGTTGCGAAAGAGTCTATTAAACTTGTTGGAAAACAGGTTGTTACATTATCCATTTTAGTATGTATTGGTGGTATTGCGAGCTATTTTGTTGGATTCGTAGCATTTGTAGCAGTAGCCATCGCAGTCGTTGGGCGAGAAGTCATATCTTATATTCATAAAACTAGAGATATTAGTACTTCATCATACTTCACATCAAAAGCTGTTGGCCTAGTTGTATTAGGGATTTTACCAAACTCTGTTGCAGACAAAATGGAAATTATGGTAGGGGAAACCATTACAAAAGTAAATGGTCAAAACGTATCTACTGTTGCAGAATTCTATGAAGCACTACAAATCAATCGAGCATATTGCAAAATTGAAGTATTAGACTTTAACAATGAAATACGTATTACTCAATGTGCAGTATATGAAGGTGACCACCATGAGTTAGGCTTCCTTTTCCCAGAAGAAGAAGCAAAACTTACTGGACAGGTTGGCTGATTGTGTGATTTTTCATAATTAACCGGAATTTTGTCAAAATTAACCGGAATATTTTTCATAATTTTCCGGAATGAACCTAAATAAACAAAAAGACTGATTCATAAATTTTTCGAATCAGTCTTTTTCTATTATTTTCAAATAAATATGATTTTTCTTATTCAACTAAATGGCCGGTTAGTTGAATGAGAAGAAGGTCATTTCCATCTTTTATAGAACTAATTTAAATAAGAAATGATATGAGCAACGGAGGAAATTTCCTTTGATAAAATTTTTATTAAAAGAGATAAAAGATATAATACCTTGGAGAGAAAATAATAATAATTATTTGCATTGGTTTGCTTTAACAGAGGCCTATTATTGGATAGCATTAGACGAAAATGTTGAGTTATTTCGGTACAGCGAAGAGTATCTTGTAAAGTATGGATTTAATCCTTCACTACCTTATGTAGATTATCAATGTGCGAGGCTTTTATGGGATATTATAGATTTACTTAATTTTGTTTCCGTTCCTATTCCAAGTAAAGTTTTTGATACAATTCAAACTCTGGATAAATTTGAATCCTATCTTTCATCATTAACTAATTGGTTGGAAAATCAATGGGATGAGACGGAGGAAATGTATGATGAAATTTACGATGTTGCAAGTGAATGGATTCACCTTCGCAGATTAGATTCAGGGTACCTAATAGGTGGACCTGATATTTATTTTTTTAGATCAGAAGAAAAAATATATATAAGGTGGTTTTCGGAATATAAAGACAGTGATGGCACAAAAATGTGGACGGAAACTAAGGGTGAAAAAGTAATTAATTATAATGATTTTATTAGGGAACTTAACTCGACTTTAACTAAATTTGAGAAATCAATGAAAATTCAAATTAATGCTGTTCTAAAAAGCCCTCCAAAAAATGTATTAGTTGATAGTCAATTGGAAAAAAGCCAAATTCAATTTAAAGAACTAATAGAAAATATTCCTATGCGTCTTAATTTTGCATCAAAAGAAAAGCCAGATTGGGATAATATACTAAATAAAATAAACTTAATAAAAGTAATGAACTAACGCATGCGATAGTTAAATAACAAAAAGAGGATGAACATTATTCGATCATCCTCTATTTTGCTAAATGGCATTTTAGATTAATAAGAAATTAGATAAAAGGGTTTTAGAATGTCTTTATCGAAGAAACCTATTTGTTAAACTTTTTAATGAGGAGAAGAGATTAAAAGTGGAATTTAAAACACCAAAACATATAATTGCTGTTTCTGCTTATGTAACTAATCAAAAGAATGAGGTCCTATTAACTAAAGTCCATTGGCGAGCCGACACTTATGAAATGCCAGGTGGTCAGGTAGAAGAAGGAGAAGCACTTGACCTAGCTGTATGTAGAGAAGTTTTTGAAGAAACTGGAATTATTATTGAACCTATTGGTATTACAGGCGTGTATTACAATGCCACAAAGCATATTTTATCAGTTGTCTTTAGAGCAAAGTATTTAAGTGGAGAAATAAAAATTCAACCTGAAGAGATACAAGATGCAAAGTTTTTTGAGTTGAATGAATTAAATATAGAGCAATTTATAACACGCCCACATATGAAAACAAGGACATTGGATGCAATGAAATTTAAAAGTACCATTCCATATGAAACATGGGAAGTAACTCCATATAATTTGATAAGTCGATTAGAATAATCTTAATGAACTAACGATCGCGCTTAGTTGAAAATCATGAGTCACATATGTGTGACTCTTTTTAATGGAGTAAATGGCTGTATAGTTAAACAAGAGGAATTTAAAGAGCCATAAGTGATACTTATCGAATGTCATAATAAATGAATATTTTATTTATTGTATTTCACGTTCTAATATAAAGGAAGAATTAGAAAAAAAATAAAAAGTATTAGGTTAAAAGAGAAAAATAACACAAATACAATTGATAGGGAGTTGATTTTATGATTCTTGGCTTACATCACATTCAGATAACTATTCCAAAAGGTACAGAACAAGAGGGGAAAAATTTTTATTGCGGAATTCTCGGTTTAACTGAGAAAGAAAAGCCCGAATCACTAAAAGGGCGTGGAGGATTTTGGTTAAAAGTCGGAGATAGAGATGTACATATAGGAACGGAAGAAGGTTTTGACCGATTTAAAACAAAAGCTCATATAGCCTATCAAGTAGAGGATTTATCGTCTTGGAGAAATGTGTTAGAGCAAAATAACATTCAGATATTTGAAGGAATACCTATCCCTGGATTTGAACGTTTTGAGTTTAGGGACCCATTCGGAAACAGAGTGGAAATGATTCAAGTAAATTAGTCACAGATTGCATTTGGTATTGAACTATCTGGCGCGTAAGTTACATAAGATCACGAGTCGCAAATGCGACTCTTTTTTGTGTTGAGAACGGTCTTTAATTGACTTTATTTTAAAAAAGGTGAATAAAAGACATGTGTCGAATAGTTGAATATATTACAATATTTGGAGGTAAATATGTCTTTATATATTCTTGGACAACTAGAAATTTATGTCTTACCACTAGTTGCATTGTATTGGTTCGCACGATTTGTTAAAGCCTATGAGTCAAAAAACAAATAAAATGTTATATCTACTAAGTTGAAATCTTTAATCATAAACATGAATTAAAAACTTCGAAGGCAAGTGATCCTATGGAGAATATAATATGGGTTAACGGTAGCTACAAAGAAGATAATTATATTTTCGAAACACATCGACAAGCAGAAATATGGGCGGATGCATTATATCCTGATTTCGGTCTATATTTATGTTCTAATACAAATGTAGGATACGCTACGCCTGATGAAAAAGTAATAAAATGTTTAGCCGAACTTTTACCCGAATGGATAAATTACAACAAAACGAATGGTAGTATTTGTTTAAGTGAAGAAAATATAAATGGAAAAATCATATATAAAATATGGATAAAAAAGTAGCCCAACCTTAATGATCTAACTGGCGCGTTAGTTCAATAAAATTAAAGGCTGTTTTGCAGCCTTTTTATTATGCTAACTGGCAGAGTAGTTGAACAAGAAAAGGACTATTTATTATTAAAATATGAATAAGATATTCATAAAAATAGAGTCGATTTTATTAAAGGATTAGCTATTACACATAACGAATATTATTTATGATGTTTTAATCTATATAGGGGGAAATGTAATGGTTATTTTATTTTGTAGTCTATTAGTTTTAGCTGCTGTACTTTATGGTTTATCTGAATTAATAAAAAGAATTAAGTCATATTTTAGGAGACAAGAGGAAAATTTAAATAGATTAATCAAACTTCTTGAAGAACGAAATTAAAAATAATAAAAGCATGGATCCATGAGTAATGCTATTTTTATTTCCAAAATTGCGACAGAGGTAGAGCCAAAACGACTACTTATTCTTATAGAACTAACTGGCGCGTTAATTGCATTACATTATAAAAGACAATTCAGCAATGAATAGTCTTTTTGTCGTCTGCAGATCAGAATAGCACTTCTTTATTTTTATTCATTTCGTGTCTTGAGAGGCACATTTGTATACTGGAATAAAAAAATCGCAAACTACCAATAGGAGGTTGCGATGAAAAAAATTTGCTTACTAATTCTAATTTTCTATTTTATTTCCGTTTCAAATTCATTAGCTGCAACTAATGAAAAGTTAGTTGCGGCGATTCCAGAAAAAGGTGTTTACCTTTATGCTATTGATGATAAAGTGCTAAATATGTTTAGTCATTTTCATCTAATAATGAATGGTAAGGAAATTCGCCCAAAGGATTGGTTTAACATAACAAAAGCAGGCTTTCCACCCAACTTAACTTTAAAGGATCTAAATCATGATGGAAACAATGAACTAATTGTGGTATTGGCAAAAAATGAAGAATCAGGGGTATATGTAACAGAAGGACACGTTATTGAAGATAGGAACGGGAGGTTGAACGAAGCCCATGTGGAAGACGCAATACCGGTTGCAAAACGAACAGTGAAATTTCAAGTTTCCGAATCGACTCTCACTGTTACCGTAAATGGTAATATGCAGGTAATTCAGTTGCCTAAAGAAATCACTGAAACTAATCCTAATTATGACGATCAGGTAGTTTATCAAGCAAATCAGGAAGGTTTTTTTTGCAACATTAGCGTCACCCTGCAACATATCCATATAGGAGATATCTCACTAAAATATGGTTATAAAAAAAATGCATATCGTGTGGAGAAGGTAATATTTTATTTAAGACAAGGGTTCGCGTTGTTTTAATGAATCTTATGTAACTAACTGGCGCGATAGTTCAAGAGGGAAAATAAAAATACTTCCCAAAAGAAGGATCTTTTTGTTTATTTATTACAATTAGTAAAAAATTTTTTTTTATTGAATTACTAAGGATTGTTACAATTTATTTCAAATGGTAAAGAACTATTTTATCTTTTTCTGAAAAATTAATAGATGCCTTATCGACGTTTTTTAGAATGTCAGTAAAGACCTTTTTTACCTCAAGACATTTTGTTGAATTAAAACAAAGTCGGGAACTGACCATAATTCAGCACAATCAAGATTATTCAATACAACTAATATCTGTTATTTTAATTCGAAATTAGTAATGAAATGATTATTAACTTTAAAAGGAGCGTCGTCATTTTGTCGATGCTCCTTCTTTTTTTTGTAGTAATTCAAATTATTTGACCTTTTTTGACTAATTGGATATAATTTCCAATAGAAACAGTTGTTCGTCCGACTAATTTAATAAGGGGAGATTTTGGGTGCTATTTACAAATAAAGATATAGAAAATTTTATTACAAACAAAATCAATGTCAATAAAGATAAAGTGGATGAATACAGGGGACAAGTTAATCGGTTGAGAGATAAATTGACTGATTACATAAAAGAAAATCCTGATTTTGGTTTAATAAAAATGTTGCACTCAGGATCTGTCCGTAAGGGAACTGCAATTAGTACACTGAACGATATGGATGTTGCAGTTTATGTAAAGGCTGATAAAGTTGAAAATTATAGTGAAGAACAGGTTCTGGAGTACATCAGAGATGGTCTGGTAAAAGTGTATAAGCGCCATAATATGACTGAAGATCAATTTAGTCCTGGTACACACTGTGTTAAGGTATCCTTCAAAGGTTCTGGACTGGATGTGGATGTAGTACCTGTTATTCCAAACGGTGAGCCTAATGACCTAGGGCACTTAACAAATAAGGATACAGGAGAAAAGGTTTTGACATCCATTCCTCTTCATTTAGATTTCATTAGGAAAAGAAAAAATAACTATTCTAACTATGCAACCATGGTCAGGGTAACCAAGTGGTGGAGAAATCAACGTGATTTCAAAATGAAGTCTTTTTTAATTGAAATGATTTGGGCACATTTAGCGGATACTGAAGGAATATCTAATGATATCGTTACTGCATTAGAACAGTTTTTCCGTTTTATTGTAAACACTGAATTAAATGAAGCTATCATTTTCGAGGATAACTACAAGAAATCTGAAGTAACAATCGAAGAAGGAATTCCTAATATTTTCGATCCAGTAAATCCTAAAAATAATCTTGGTTCCAGTCTAGATTCGGAAAGACTTACTCGTATTATCGACGAGGCGGATGAAGCCTTAGGTTGCCTTGCCCTTGCTAAGCAAGCTTCAACAAAAGCAGTAGCTACATCTTCCTTGCAACAAATATTTGGAAGTTCATTTTCATACTAAAGGAGCGGTGAGGATGTCATACTCATATACTCAGTCGAATACAAAGTCTTATAATTATTCCAATACCAGGTATGTGAACGATAAAATAATAGCTGACTTGGATTATTTACTGATTCGTTTTCCAGGCATTTTTACAACTGAGCGTTTGAACAGCTGGAAAAATGACTTTTATCAATGGCTTAATGAAGGATTTGCACAGATTATTAAAGTTCAATTTAAAAGAAATAACATTTGCTTTTATCAAATTGATTACGATATGAATTACGATGGGACAATAACGGCTGACGATAAAGTAGGGAGATTCAGGGGAATTGATTTATCAAATTCCGAGACCTATATACTTATTGAACCCACACAAAAATGGTTTGACTTATCCCAAGACGAGCAAAAAAGTTTTAAAGATACACTTGAATTAAACTGGGGAAGTTCGAGTGGAACTACTTATGCAAATGGTCTTTTACGAACATACGATAAAAGTTACTCTAGTGGATCCTTAGGTGTACAAAGATCTATTTTAGGGGGATAAACATGGATGTTAATTTGATAAGTGAGAAGGGGCAGGTTATTGATAACTACGAAATTGATTTTGATACTTTAATGACAGCGGCAGAAGAAAGAGGAGGAGATACCTTTTCTAATGCTGTTCATCTATTAGAAGAGTCCATTAAAGCAAAAGGCAATTATCAATATGGTTCAACTCCTGCTATATTAATAGTTAAATATTTAAAGAAATTTGCTGCTTTTGGACAAGTAAAAGAACCTTTAGTCATTAAGGTTAATAAAAGAAGTGAGGACCGAGCGAGTATGGTTGATATTTTAAATACAGCATTTGAAGAAATGATTGCATACCCTAATGACAATTTTCAGAATAGATACGACCGTCTTGTAGGATTAGATGGTTTAAAAAGCCTTATTCAAAAGGAAGGAGCCATAATTATGGCTCCTGAAATGCTCGAGAGATGGAGCATTAAACATTATAATAAAGTAATTGAGGCTTTGAAACCATTCAGCGATCGGTATCCGTTTTTTATTTTTGAAGGTGACGTAGGAACTGGAAAAACGGAATTTGCAATGACATTTGGTAATTCACTAGCTCAATTTACACGTCAAGAAATCAATCTGGCGAGAATGAGTATGAAATCTCGTGGTAATGGTGTTGTTGGTGAAATGAGTAAATTAATAACTAAGGTATTTCAAGATGCTAAAAAAATAGTTAATGATACTAAAAAACCATTAATAATTTTATTGGACGAAGCAGATAGCCTTGCTCAATCAAGAGAAGAAAACCAAATGCATCATGAAGATAGAGCGGGTGTTAATGCTTTAATCCAAGGAATCGATCATATTCGTAATTCTCCAATACCTATCCTAGTTATTTTTTGTACGAATCGATTAGGGGCTATTGATCCAGCTATAAAAAGGCGTGCTGCTCTTATTCATACTTTCTCGCGACCTAATTTAGAGCAAAGGGTCGAAGTGTTTCGTAAGTATTATGCAAACTTATCATTTAGCTCTGAAGAATTAACTTCATTAGCACTTTTGACAGGAGAAAATGCGTCTCGACCTTTCGGCTTTACTTATTCAGATTTACTTACAAGGGTCATTCCCCAATCTGTTCTGGATGCATATCCTGACAAGACATTAACATTTAAGGGTGTTGAACAGGTAATAAAAAGTATAAAACCAACAGCACCGTTCGTTGCAGAAGGTTGAAATAGGAGGAAGCCTAATGGGGTCAATTAAAAACGCAACCCTCTATGAAGTTTCTAATACGGGTAAAGATATTGCATTAATATTCATACATGGTCTGAACGGGCATCCTTTTGAAACGTGGAAAAGGGATTCTATAACGAAGTCTTTACCTGATTTAATTCATCATGACCTAGAAATTAAAGGGTTCGATGTATTTACATTTGGATATAAAACAGGATTGTTCACTAAACAATATGACTTCAAATTAATAGCACAACTTTTATATGGTGAAATTATGGCTAATCTCTCAAATAGAAAAATTGTATTTGTTGGGCATAGCATGGGTGGCTTAGTTATTCAACAATTTATCGTGGATCAGTATAAAGATAATTCTGAGCAGAATTTAAAGTCTATTCAAGGGGCTATTTTTTTATGTGTACCATTCAAGGGATCACAGTTAGCAAGTCTTTATTTAGGGAATAAACAAACAAGGTCATTAAGAAAGAGTAGCACTAAACTAAGTGAATTAAAAGAGAATTGGGTCAAATATACACTTAGAGGAGGTTCTAAATCAGTACCAAAAAACATGGTTCACAGGATCCCCCAATTGCTTATATACGGAGCTCAGGATGCAGTGGTAGGAGAAATGTCAGCGGCACCATTACATCTTGATGACGCTTTAAAATACGCAGTCGATGTGGATCATAAAGGTGTTTGCAAGATAGATGAAAATAGCACTGTCTATAAACATATGAAATCATTCCTTTTAAATGAAGTTAAACATAATGACAAGAAAATGATATTGTCAATTCAAGGTTACGATAAACAGACCATAGATGGTGCTTCTATTTCTTTGGATTGGACGGGTTTTTTCAAGGGAAAACCACGAATTTACCCTCCAATCGAAGTGTGGAATAATGAAATTAAACAACAGTTAGAACATTGTATTGATTTATGGGATGAAACATGGTCTAAAAAATCAAAAATAATAAGAATTCATGCTAAATTACCACTTCCAGCAGGGGTTCTGATTGGCAATTATTTTCCTCGTACGAAAGGAACAATTTTAGAAGTAGAACAAAACGGTGAGATTTGGAGTTCCGAGTTTTTAGATTCAAATTATAAACCTAATCCTCAATATCATATTGGGAATTCAAAAGAAAGTAATCGAGCAATTCTTGTTTTAAGTGTTTCTAAAGATATCCATAATGAAGTTGACGAGTTTTTGAAAACGAAAAATGAAGAATATCGAGTATTGGTAAATATTTTACCTGATGGTCCTCCAAATGCGGATTGTATTAAATCAGCTGAACAAGCAGTTGCCTATTCAGCAAATGTAAAAGAGGTTGCTGAAGAACTCAAATCTAAGGGCATAAATGAATTTTATTTATTTATAAATACACCTTTTAGTGTTTCAGTGTTTGTAGGTCATTTTTTGACAGTAATGCCACCGATACAAACATTTGATTATAAATTACCAGGGTATATAGAATCTTGTGTGCTCTAATTGGATTTATAGAAGTTAGGTAATAATTAATTAACAAAATAGCGTTGGCAATCGCCAACGCTTCTTTTCGTTCTAGTTGCAACTGTTGAATGACAAAAAAGTCTGTAACTGATTCAAATCCTAATCTTCTGTTAATTATTAAAACTCGGTCCAAAAAAATGGATTGAGTATTTTTTTGTTGAGTATTAAATTAATTATCTGTGATTACTGTTGAATAAAAAAAGTCGGGAGCTCACTTTTAAAAATCAACAAAAAGCGTTGGCAATTGCCAACACCTTTTCTTTATATGGTAAATGAATAGAAAGTAATAATAAGGACCAGAACCTATAGCATTTGGCTCGAGATTTGTGAATTAAAAAACTCTTGGCGTATAGGAGATCAAGTGGTTTTTAAAAGAAAAAATACAATTATGACAATGTGCAGAATGTAATAAAAGATATAAAGTATATAAAGTATCAACAAATGGAATAAAAGAGTTTTTATATATTTATGAAGACAGGTAGAACCATAAAATTGGTTTCGAGCCTTTTTATTCCAAAATATTGAAAAGCTTATTTAGACCAGTGATATTCGAATTAAGTATATAAATAAGTTGATCTGTGTAAAGTTGTAAATGAAAACCAAAAGTGTTTCGCTATATTATTAAGCGGAAACAGATAAAAATACTCCTTGATATTTTGGCTGAATAAGTTATAATAATAATATAGCGAATAGAGAAAAATACAGCGAAAGGAGTAATGGTATGAATGATAAAGAAATTAGATTATTGAAGGGAATTTATGAATCTTTACAGCAACTAAACCAAACCACAGAAAAGAATAATCAATTATTGTTAAAATTATTAAATCAACCAGAAGAAGATTATGAAAAGGTTTCAAGAGAGGAAATAATTACAAGCGAAGACGAAACAATCATTTCCCGAATTTCATTAAAAGACATTAATGCAGAATTATTTAAGGAGTTAGTTGATGTATATTTACAGGAAGAAATTCTGAAAAGGCAAACCCTTAAATCAAAAAAATCAGCAAGACGAGTTTCAGTTAAATTATATGAAAAACTAGAAGAATTTTTTTATAATCAGCTGCAAGGTGTTGAAGGGCTATCAATAGAACGGAGTAAGGAAGGATTTATTGTATTTAAAAGATATGATGAAGCTATGGCAAGTCTAAAATTCACTTCTGATTTAGGATTTTATAGAGCCGAACGTTGGTACGACGAAGTTGATAAGATTGTCGAATTAAGTGGAAAATTATTTGGCACAAGAAATGTATTTGTATTGGTATCAAGCTTAGTTAATGGTGTAGAGAAAAAACACATAGAGAGCGTTTTGAAGCAGCCAATTTCTTCTGTAGGAGACTTTTTAAATAACAATGACCTTACTAGATTATTTGTCGACAGATACTTAAATGGAATGAGATCTATTCCAAAATCGAATTGCTTTATACTCTCAGCTAATAAGCATCCGAATATAATTAGTGATGAATTGTTAAAGACCAAAGAAAAAGAAAAAGAATTATACGCCTTAGAAAAATCAACCTGGCTTAGTGACGTAAATGATTTATTTAAGCATTTAAAATCACTTTTATTATTTTAAGAGGAGGAATTTATAATGATTATGACTTTTGAAGAGTTAAAAAAATCTTCTTTAAAATATGGCATCAAGGTTGTTTGGCATGATTGGCATTCAGATCTTTTGCGGAGCAAACGAGTTGGTTTTAATCCGAGATATGAAAAAGTACTATCATTTGTTCCAGGTGATGAAATGTTTGTTTATCTTACAAAATATCAAATACTATTCGGTTTGTATAAAGTAAAAGGGAATTGGAAATTGGGAAAGAATCTATATCCTGAAAAGGGTCGCTTTTCGTCTGTTATCCCAGTTGATTTGTTATTTGATGCTCAAAATGGTGTACCACTCCGACAAATACAGCAAATCATTCCTAAGTTTGACCCTACACTTCCAGGTGTATCGTATGTTCCGATTGATTTGTCAGAATATAATGCTCTTCATAATTTAATGATTACAAATGGTTAAGGTATTATAAAGCTCGACCTAGTGGTCGGGTCTGTAACTAACTTGAAGCATGTCTTGTCTCAAAATAAAAAACTCGGTTCGATTTTTTGTTGAGAAAAAATGAGGTGATATAAATGAAAATGATAAAATTCAATTTGAAATTGAATATACGTTAAAACATAACTAAATTGCCTATAGAACTAACTGGCGCGTTAGTTGTACAAGGACGGGGCTATTTTTATGTAGTCCTTTTTCTTTTACAGTAAATTAAAAATTGGTGGATGGTTTCCTGGATTATTTAATTCTTAGTAATCAAAAGAGTGTCTTGAGCATCTGTCATTAGTTGTATAAGTTGTTCTGGTATATATATTTATAAAAATGAGAAAGGTTAATTTTAAAGTTATTAATATTATATAGATATAATTCGTTAGTGATGATAGGATATATTAGTTAAATGAAATTTACTTGGTTGTTTTTAGTGTTAATTTCACTAATGACAACCTTTTTATTTTTCAAAATATATAAAGAAAAGTAAAAAATGGAGAGATTATTAATTATTCCAAAACCTAAAGAAGATGAGTGTATTACTGGATATATTTATAGGCTAAGTTATGAAAATCGTTATGATAAAATCAGATGGATATACGATTTATCTAGTTTAATAAGCGAAAAAAATAGTATGTTAAATTTAATTTATAGTACACCTGATATGGTAAGTTTTAAAGAGTTAAGTACTATAACTAATTTAAGTGAAGACATTTTTTGGCAGATGACCTATTATTCACTGTTTAAAGATATTAAGGTTAATAATATACCAAAGTTCTCGCGTTGTATTAGTACATTAAGTTTGAGCCGCAGTAATTTAAAATATTGTCCGAGTTGTCTTAAAGAAGAAATGTATTATAAAAAAAATTGGAATTTTACACTTTACACAGTATGTACAAAGCATTTATGTTTATTAATTAATAGATGTCCGTCATGTAATATTTTAATTGGTAGATTTCAAGAAGATATTTTTAAATGTAAATGTGGTTTTGATTTCGTAGATACTGATCCAGTGTTTGTCGAGAGAAGTGATTCTGATTTATCCAATTTAATAAATATAAAAACGTATAATAGAGAAACTGAAGAATATACAAATAATAACATACTTTATAAATTACAACTTAATCAAATAAATTTTATTGTGTTATATTTTTTTCAACATTGTTATGGAACACTAAAAAAAGATGAAATTATAGAAGTGAATCAAGTACATGATAAAATAATCAAAATATATAATATTTTTTCAGATTGGCCTAATAATTTTCATAATTATTTAAGCCATAGCCGAGGTAAATATTATAAAAAGGATATATATATTCGTGAAGCATTTGGTCCTTCATTTTATAGAGATATGCTTCATAAATTTTATAATAAAGGCATTGGTATAGAAATTATTATAGAAGAATTTATAAAATATTTAAATAAAAATTGGGATGGGGGACATTTATTAAGTATAAAACCTATACCATTGATAAGAAGTGATAAGTTCATTACTAGAAAAATGGCCATGAGTGAGATTGATGTATCTCAGAAAAAGCTTGATGATTTAATTGATAAAGGGCATATTAATGCAAAATTTCAAATAACCAATGAAAGAAAAAGAATACTAGTAGAAATAGATAGTATTAATAAATTTAAGAATAAATTAAATAACCGTCTTATTATTAATGAAGTCTGTTTAAAGTTAGGATTGAAAAGATCGCATATAATAATGCTAATAAATAATTCGATTCTTAAAGCAGAAGTTTTATTAAAAAATGCTTGGTATATAGATAAGGAAATGGTTTATCTGTTAAAAGAACGATTAAACCAAGGGATTAATATTAACCAAGGTAACAATTACATTGATTTAAGAAAGAGCTTACTTATATTTTCAAAAAAGGGTAAATCAATAGTAGATTTTGTTAAAATGATTTTAAACGAGAATATAACTGTAAAAAAAATCAATGAATATGATGAGGGATTTAGCAATTTTTTATATTGCGAGGATCAACTAAGAAAATATTTGTATGGCAATCAAATTTGTTATTCACCTAGACAGCTCGAGAAGCTATTGAAAATTGATAGGAAAGATATATCATTTTGGATAAAAGCAAACCTATTACAGGCAGATATGAATCATAGAATTTTTCTAGTAGATAAGTTTGCATTAGAGGAATTTATGAAAAAATATATTACGTTAGGTGAAATAATAACAGTACTAAAAAAATCAGGTAGAAATTCATTGTTATATATGGCAACTGAAGAAGTGTATCCGATTTCTGGGAAAAATATAGATGGTGGAAGTGCATACCTTTTTGAAAGAATAAAAGTTGAAAAGGTTTTATATACGTTTTAGTTTGGATATATTTTTCTATAAAATCAAGTAGAAGAAGATATTATATTTTTTGTAAAAATAAATAAAATTAAAACTCTGTCCATTTTAGACAGAGTTTTAATTTTAGACAGAGTTTTCAACTTGAAATATTTGTGAATTTTTTTCGAAGAGGATTCTTTTGCCATCATTAAGTTTTGGCCCTGACAGAACTTCTAACTTTCCTATTTGTACCTTCTTTAACAATGTAGAGATAGGGATATTATAAGTAATTGAAACTTGAAAAGTAGTTAAATAATTAGCTTTAAAATTTAAATAATAATTGTATGGTAATTTCTCACAGTTTGATATAGAACATTTACTTCCAAATCTCCCAGTGTTTACCCAATAAATTATATCAGAATTTTTAACACCTAATAAAAATATTAAATCTCTTATATCTAATTGTTTATCTAAAGAAGCCTGTTTGTTAATTATATCATTCATATAGAAATAGCATTCTTGTTTAGAAAGTGTTATTTTTGAAATTTTATTAGCATCAAATGAATAGCTTATTTCCTTATTAAGAATACCTTTAAAAATATCTGATGCTCTTTCTACCCCTACCCATTGGATAGCTGCATTAAGTGGAATAATTTCGCCGGATAATTTCTCAGAATATGAAAATAACTCTCTTTCAATCTCGATAATACTTTCTATTGGAATTAACCAATTACCAACAGACCCCATTTTGTAGGATATAGCATTTTTTATAATTCCACTATTTAATATATTTAATGTTGCCTTAGGACTAGTATTCCATCTTATTAGGAGCTTTTCTTTTGAAATAGATTTCTCAACTTCAATTCGTTTTATATTTATGTCTTCATCAGCCATCAACCTAATATGAACTCCGTTATGATTGTATTCAAAATACGGAACTAAATTAGAATACAATAAATTTTTAGTTAGTGTATCCGCATTTGAGTAAATCTGGTCAGGTCTGTAATAGTTTTGTTCTTCAGGAATAGATAGTTTAATTTTATAGTATTCAGTTAACTCGTTTGAAACTTCATTAATAATAGAATTCTTTAAAATAGGAACAATATTTTTAATAAAAGTTTTAAACTTTTTACTATTGTTTATGCTAATCTCCTCTAAAAATTTATAATATCCATTTGGCCAAGTATTAATGGTATCAAAAGCATAATTAACTAAACAAATCGTTTGTTCAACTTTTAGTGTGTTTTTTAATCTTGTACCGGCAAGAGTATTACTATTAAATATAATGTTGTATTTAGGAATAGATAATGACTTACTTGAGAGTAATTGACTAGACCAAGTACAGAAAAATAATAATGCTTCCAAAAAAGTATTTCCATCTTTTACTAAGTGATTATTAAGTGAGAGAGTATTATAATAAATTATTTGATTGATGTTTTGCTGGAAATTAATAAGATTATTATCTATTACGAATTTTGGAATATTATTACTTAACATATTACCACAAATACATTTATTTAAAATTATTTGTTTTGAACTTACTAGTCTTTTACAATGCTGGCATTGATCAAGAAGGAAAGACTTATGTTCTAAACAAATAATAGAAAAAGATGACATCCAATCAACTTTTTGGTAACACTTTTCAATTAAACATAATGGACAAAATTTAGAATACATATACTGAAACCAATGATTTGTCGAAAGTTCACTATATGATAGATTTAATTTGGTAAGTAAATTTGTAAAATTTAATTCCTTCAAATCGTTTCCTTGTATCTTTAGGAACCTCATAAGAATTGATAATTCCACATCACTTAGCCAGTTAATAGTATTTTGATTAGCTCTAATACCGGAACATGAACTTAAGTTTTCAAAAATCCAATCTAAATTTTCCATTAAATTAGTAGAAGCTGTTCTATAAACAAGACTTGATATAGATTCATCTTTATAGGGTTTTTCATAAAATAATAACATTTTATCACCTTTTACAATACTTTCTTAGAAGAGTGATTTTTAAACATAAATAGGGGGATAAACAGTGAAAAGAAAAATTAAAGCAAGTAAAAAAGTAAGCATACGAGGTAAGTCGAAAAGTTTGAAAATGCATAAAATGATTCATTGGGAAAGTACCATTGAAAGAGATTTTATCAAACTTTTTGAATATGCAGATGATTTTGTTACTCTTGAAGCACAGCCTTTAGAGATTGAATACATATATAATGGGAAAAATTACAGATATTACCCTGATTTTCTTGTAACTACCAACGAAAATTTAAAAATAGTTTACGAAGTAAAAGATAGTTCCAAACTTACTGAAGAAAGAAATCTAATTAAGTTCCAAGTAGGTAAAAAGTTTTGTGCAGAAAATCAAATGATTTATAAGGTAATAACAGAAAAAGAGATAAGAAACGGTTATTTTATAGATAACTTAGATCTGTTAATAGATGTTAGAGAAAATTATAATGATATTTTATTGCATAAAAGCATAATTAATTTGTTGGTTGAACATAAAATTTTAACGATAAATAGATTAATGGATATGTTATCACAAAATAAAGGTGATATTTATGAAGCAATATATCAATTAATTTATTTTAAATATATAAAAACAGATCTAGTAAATTCTTTACTTAGTGAAGATAGCATCTTAGAAATTGCATGATGAGTTGGAGTAGGTGATTGTTTGAGCGTTAATTCATTCAAAAGTGGTTCGAAAATTTTACTAAATAATAATGAATATTTGATTCGTAAATCAATAAATTTTGATGACTTTGAATTAGAAAACTTAGTCTACCAAAACATCGAAGTATGGAGTAAAGATGAATTATTAAATAGTTGGGTTAATGGAAATTTAATTTTTAATTACAATTCAAATAAACCTGTTAATATAAAGTCTTTAGAAGATTACGGAGACAATGATATTGAGATTGCTAAGAGAAGATTTGAAATACTTCGTCCATTAATTGAAGGCGAAATATTACCAAGTGAAATAAAAAATTATATTCATTCATTAAATGGAGAAGTAAGCAAAACTCAATTATACGAATGGAAGAAACGTTTTATTGAAAATAATGACATAAGATGTTTAGTTCCAGATAAGAGGGGTCCTAAGAAATCAAATACTGACGAAGAATCCTTAAAAATAATTGATGAGGTAATAAATCAATTTTCGAATACATCAGAAAAATACACAGTTGAAGATATTTATTCTGAATTTTTATTGAGAATAGATGAAATAAATGAGTTTCGGGATGATTCTAACAAGCTAAAAAAAGTTTCGAAATCTACGATTAACAGAAGAAAAATTGCTATTAATGACCCTCATAAGGACAACATTAGAAAATATGGAAGTGTACAAGCAAATTTAATTAGAGATGGTGCTAAAGAAGAAGTTAATGTAGATAGGCCATTACAAAGAATAGAAATAGACTGGACTCCAGTTGATGTAATGCTAATTGATCCTTTGGATTTAAAACCTAAAAGACCAAATTTAGTATACAGTATCGATAAGTATTCCGGTTATCCAATGGGATTTTATGTTACCTTTGGTGGTGTAGGTTCTAGGGCCGTAAAACAGTGTATATTACATTCGATAATGCCAAAGACATATTTAAAAGAATTGTATCCCCTTGTAGAAAACAGTTGGGATGCTTATGGCATTCCTACATCAATTGTAGTGGATAATGCAACCCCTAATGAATCAAAAGATGTAGAAGATGCTTGTTATCAATTAGGTATACATGACGTTCAGTTTTGTGCCGTAGGGGCTGGGCATCAAAAAGGCACAATAGAAAGAGCTTTTAGAAGTTTAAATACAAAATTTATTCACAATTTAAGGGGAACAACTTTTTCTAATTATATTGAAAAAGGTTTATATGACTCAGAAGGGAAAGCTTGTATAACTTTACAAGGATTTATTTATATGGCACATATTGCAATGGTTGATTTGGTTGCTAATCAATACAATTCTCGACTTGGAGATACTCCTAGTGAAAAATGGAATAACGCAATTAAAAACTCAAATCATAAATTAATTAAACTACCAAAAAATATTTTAGAATTAAAAATACTATTAATGGCTGGCACTGCACTTAGAACTATCTGTAATAAGGGCATAGTCGTCCAGAACGAGTATTATCAATCCTACGAATTAATGCAATATAGAGCATTCCTTGAGAAGAATCAGATGAGTTTAGAAGTTCGAATAAGGTATGACTTAAGTGATATGCGACAAGTTTTTATATTCGATAGAATTAATAATAAATATATAAAAGCAGATCCCACGGGGTTTAATAGGAAGAAGATAGATACTTCATTACCAGTACCATTTGAACTTTTAGAATTAGATACTAAAATGAAAGATGTTCGGAAAAATAAAGTTGATCCTAAACTTAGAGGTAGAGCAAAAAGAAAAATTAGAATAATTGAGAAGTCAGAATATAAAAAAGTTAAAAATTTGAAAGCCGAAGAAAAAGCCGAAGAGGTAAATTCTAGTGATGTTACAAAGGTTGAAAATGTATACGTGAATTATAGCTTAGAATCTAAACTAGAAGCAGCAATAAATATTCCACATAGTAATGATGAGATTATAATTCTAGATAATGAAAATGATGTACTTGATAAGAAAGAAAATAAACGAAAAAACAAACGATTAAAACAACATATCACATCTAGTTATGAAATTGATTTAGAAGAATTTCTAGATTGGGACGTAAAGGTTAAAGTGTAGGTGGATAAGGATGCACCAAGAATTTAAAGAGCTAAATGGAATGCCTATAGCATTTAATGAACTAACGGTAAGAAAGGAACATGTGAAAAAAATAATAATCGAACACCCAAGATACAAAGAATTATTAGAATTAATAAAAGAATGTCATTTACATTCAGTAGGGTCTGTTGAACCAGCCACTTTATTTTTATTTGGTCATACAGGAGTAGGTAAGTCAACTGTTTTGAAAGATCATTTACAAAACTACCCAAGAGATTTTAAAGATGGTAAAACAATTGTACCAGTTTTATATGTTACTGTTCCTGTAGGTGCAACACCTAAGTCAGTTGCATCTGAGTTTTTATATTCATTAGGTGATCCAAATTATGATAAAGGTACCCAAACTAGTTTAGATAAGAGAGTATATCATTTTATTGAAAATTGTGGAGTGCAATTGATTATACTTGATGAATTTCAACATCTAATTGATCGTGATACAAAGCATGTTCTAAACCGAGCTTCAGATTGGTTAAAATTACTTTGCGAACAAACAAAGGTAGCAATCATTCTTGGTGGTATGCATGAATGTGAAAAGATTTTCTTACATAATGAACAACTTAGTCGAAGATTTGCCGTAAGAGAAGAATTAACATCTTTTAAATACTCAACAAGAGAGGAACAAAAAGAATTCAGAACTTTTCTATATATACTTGATAAACAATTACCTTTTCCTTTTCAGTCAAATTTAGCAGATTCTATAATTTCAGAGAAAATCTATTATGTAACAAATGGAGTTCCATCGTACATTAAATTATTAATAGAAAAGTCTGTAGAACATGCATTGAAAAATGGTCAAGATTTTATAGACGAAGGGAATTTATATGTTGCGTTTAATTCAATTAAAATTTCCAAAAGACCTAAAATGGTAAATCCATTCAGTGATGAAGAATTTAATTTGCACGAGGCTATTGAAATAGAAAATAGAAAAAATTAAAAAAGGAACCTTTTTGGTTCCTTTTTGATTTGCTTTTGAAATATTCCAAATGGAATTTTAAAAAAATATAGTGGGGAAGGTATAGGTTTAATTGGATAATCACTTAATAACGAAGAAATTTAGTTTAAGAGGCGTTAGAATAAAAAACTCGTTTACATAAATTGCTAGTATATGTAAAATTAAAGTAATTAAATAATTGGATGAACAGAAGAGTAAATAAACCAATTTTCTTATATATTTTTGATTTTGGATTGAAGCAGTCCTGGGGGAAACAGGGCTGCTTCTTTGTACATATACATTTTAATTTGGAGTTGTGAAAAATGGTTACTACAGTAGAAGTTAAAAAGGAAGCAGTTAAAGGGGCAGAAGAAGTTAAAAGGGCTGGCTATTTTATTGATCGTCTCAAAGAATTACTAGCTACAAAAAAAGAATTAGAGTTTAGTGATTATGTAGCAGTTAGTGGTCTCTTAGAATTATCTAGGCAGTATATTACGATGCCTGATGGTGTAAAAGAACTCTCATCTTCAGGTTTAAAAGATTCAATTATTAATGTAATTTCAAAACATGGTACTTTGCTAGCTTATAAAGATAGTTTACCTATAAAGGAATTGAAAGAGCCCCTCTTAAACCTTTATCTTTGTTGCCAGTTAAAGAAGGATAAATATTTTGAAACACTTTTTACCAATCTCTCAAATGTAAAGACCTGCCTGGGAGTATGGCGAGCTATCAAGCACCTAATTGTTAATGGGATTCCAGGGGCTCCACAAGAAGACATTTGTAATATAATTGATGATCTTCTATTTCTATTGGTGGAATACCTAGATTTTCGAGGGCACACATTGTCGGAAATATATAGGTTCTGCCAACAACAAGAACAAAAGTACGATTCTTTTGAACTCTTCGAGAGCATTTTTAACCATTTAAAAAGCACTACTACAGTTAAGATTAGTAACCTACCAGCAATTACATGTTATTTGCATATTGAATGTAAAAAAGACAAAATTACATTAGTGGAAAGTTTTTCTGAAAGAATTTTAAAAAGTCTTAGTAAAGAAAAAAGGATAAGTACAAAAATAGACACGCAGACTGAGGAATTAGAAGAGAAGGTAAGAATTACTAAAGAGTTTACAGTATTTAATATTGATAATAGTTACATTGATCGATTATGCAAGAATATTCATTTATCTTTTAGAATTCTCATAGACCGCACCAAATCTCAAGATATTAAAGTTGATATAGAAAAGCGGACAAAGTCAAAGAGAGTAAAAATTGCTTACCCAGCAAGTATTAAGAACAGTACCTTGAAGGTTAAGTATTTTGATAAATTCTGGAGTTCTGCAAGTTTTTTGGAACTAAGTGATTATCTATACGAGGAAATTTTTAGAATAAACGATTGGGTAAACACAATAGATAAGTCATCAGAGAGACTAATATCTTTCAATGCACTTTGGAGTATTTTAGAATCACTCTTAATAGACAGTTTTCATGAAAATAAAATTGATGCAATATGTAGTAATTTCACACCATATTTAGGATTGTTTTACTTTCGAAAAATATTAAAAACTTCATTTAAAAAACAAGTAGGATACCTGGATGGAGATCAGAAAGAAGCGCAAGAAAAGTTAGTTAAATGGGTAACTGCTAAGGTTGATAGTTTAGGTATTAGTTATAAGAGTATTGCAGACGCCTATTGCGTATTCATGTATCACAAGAAACTTAAGGATAAGTGGTGGGATGGTTTTTCATTTAAAGCAAGTCCATATTATATGAACATGCAAACTCTGCGTATTCATAATCAGTTACATGCACCAACATCAGGGCTAGATAAATTTGAAACAATGGTTAAAAATGATTTAAAACAAATGTATCGTCTTAGAAACATGATTACACACAGCGCGATAAGTGACTCAAAAATGCTTGAAAATACTTATGATAGGCTAAAATATTATGTAGAGACATTACTTAATGCTATTTCTTATGCTTGGATTAATCAAGCTGCAGAGTTTACTACGGTCTTTGATATAAGCGATTATAAAAAAGTTGACTACATAACTTATAAAGAGCACTATAAAAAGATGCAAAATGATAACCTCAAAGCAATTGAGCTAGTTAACTATAATGGTCTTACTCTTATACCTCCAAATAGGTTTTCGTTTTTAGAGCAGGAGATAAAATAACTGTTGACTATTTAAGTTGACTGTATTAGAATAAATTATGAAATAAATTAAATCGAGTTTAAGAGCTCATCACACAAAATTGTATTGGAACGGTCTCTGACTTTACCTTTGCAGCAATTATTTTGTGCTGATCAGCTCTTTATATATTTTTTCTACATATTACTTAATTTAGACTATCGCAAATTTGAAAATTAACGTTATTAATGATTAGTTCTAAAACGTCCGAATCCCATTTTTATCAATGGATTTGGACGTTTTTTTTGCTTAAGGGAAGGGGACTCCTAGTGAGAAGATAAAAAAGAATATGTGACTTTTGATAAACTGTATTTTCCGATGAAAACTGGACCAATAGTCTTTATTGTGATCGTACATTAAAAATTCAAGAAATCTCACGATGGCTTTCGGGAATTAGAACAAAATACATAATAAAATATCTTCAGTTTAATTTTTTGGATTTTTTCCGGTTAATTATGAAAAAAATATAAATAGTTATTACATTTGCAGTTCTATTCCGGTAAATTATGAAAAATTTAATGTTAAGATGTAGTTGTTTAACTATAAGTCATTCCGGTTAATTATGAAAAATCACAGATTGTTGTGATTTTTCATAATTAACCGGAATTTTGTCAAAATTAACCGGAATATTTTTCATAATTTTCCGGAATAAACCTAAATAAACCAAAAGACTGATTCATAAATTTTTTGAATCAGTCTTTTTCTATTATTTTCAAATAAATATGATTTTTCTTATTCAACTAAATGGGCCGATTAGTTTAAGTGTAATACTTCACAAATAAGAATGTGTTTTTATAATTGAATAATATATTTTATATGTAATAGGACAATTTTAGGTCCTATTTTTAAAAGTTTTTATTAATATGCTCATGACATTGTTTTCCAGTTAATTCTAATACTTCAATAAAAGTATTATTGAAGAAAATCTTGATCAAAACTCTGTTTGGCAGCCCATTGCTAATCTTTATTTAATATTGTTTGACAGTTTAGTTATAAACGAGTCATTCGTTAGTGCGTAGTGAAAGGGATAATCATTAATCATTATAAATAAAAAATTAACATATTATTTGATTAAGGAGATGGGGTATAAGAATAATTTACTTGTTGATCTAGGTTACTTTGTTACTGTTAGTTGGTTGTTCAAATAAGTAAAATGTTACAAGTTTTATAAGGCAAAAGAGAGGATAAATGGACAGGGTTAAATGCCTGTATTCATTTATCCTTTCTTATACTTACAACAAATAACCTTATTTACTACAACAACTATGTTTCTTGTTATTCAATTAACGCCATCCATTAGTAGAAGCATATTAACGCTCAAATGCATGCTATCTTCTAAATTTCTACATTTTAACATATGGATTCACTATCCCAAAAATGACATGCCACTCAACTTTATCCTATTAATTTCCTCATAACTCCCTCATTAGAAAGCTCCGTTATTAGCACCATCAAGCTTTCGAGCGATGGTGCTTTTTCTTGGTTGAACCAATAGCTTAGGATACCAATCATAGCTGATAAAGCATATTCCAGTGTGTAGTCTAGTTCAAAGCTATCTTTCGCTCCTTTTGAAACTAGAATTTCTTTTATTATCGGCTTCATGCTGCCTTTGACTTTGCCTTGAAATGCTGGATCTCCGTGATCTCCAAGTAGTACCACGAGGTATTTGCTGTGGTGTGAATACATGCTAACAAGTGCTTCAAACGGGAATGGATCACCTGGAGAAGATAGTTGCTGCATAGGCAACTCTTGTAGTGTGGAAATCAATGTGTTTTCCATTTGCTCCAGGACATCATAAACATCTGTAAAGTACTCATAAAATGTAGATCGATTATATCCAGCTCTCGTTGTAATTTCCTTAATTGTTATTTTCTCTATTCGCTTAGTGCAATAAAATTCCCAGAAGGCATCTATTAAATTTTGTTTTGTTTGTGCAGTGATCGTTGGCTTCTTTTTCATCGTTCTTCCTCCTACGGTGTCTCAAAATCCGACAATTGAAGTTAAATGTCGGTTGATAGAGACATTATTACATAATAGACTTATATCATACGACACGTTGTCGGATAAATAAAGAAGGATTGGCGTGGTGAAATTAAATGACAGCAATAAACATCCAACATCTTACAAAAGATTACGGAAACTATAAGGGGATTTTTGATATTTCATTTCAAATTGAGGAAGGTGAGGTATTTGGATTCCTAGGTCCTAACGGTGCGGGAAAAACAACTACAATTCGCCATCTACTAGGATTTATTAAACCACAAAGAGGGAAGTCTACGATATTAAATTTAGATAGCTGGAGTCAGTCTAAGGAAATTCAGAAGCATCTCGGTTATTTACCTGCAGAGATTGCTTTTCCAGAAAACATGACTGGTACAGAGCTCATTTCGCATGCTGCTAATATGCGTGGCCTCCGTGATATGACAAAAGCTCAGCAGCTTATAGAGATGTTCGAATTAGACCCATCTGCACGAATAAAACGAATGTCTAAGGGAATGAAACAAAAGGTTGGGATTGTTTGTGCTTTTATGCATGATCCACGTATTCTCATTCTTGACGAACCCACAACTGGACTCGATCCTCTTATGCAATCAGTATTTGTTAAGCTAATTCACCAGGAAAAACAAAAGGGGAAAAGTATCCTTATGTCTTCTCATCTATTTGAGGAAATTGAGGGGACCTGCGATAGTCTTGCCATGATAAAGCAAGGTAGATTAATTTCGGTTTTGAATTCACAGGATTTTAAGCAATATGATAAGACAAAATTTAAAATAAAGTTTCAAAAACTAGATGATTTTCAATCTATTCAGAAAGAAGGTTTTATTATTAGCGAGATTCAAAAGGACAGTTTGCAGGTCATGGTAGAAATAGAAGACATTCAAATTAACGAATTAATACGTGCTCTGTCTAAAAGAGATGTAACATCGTTTCGTGAAATGAAGCACTCTCTTGAAGAGTATTTTATGAATTTTTATAAAGGAGAGAAGCATGACCATGTTTAAAAAGTCTTTATTTATTCACTTAGTTAAATCGAATATAAAAATATTTTCTATCATTGCAGGAGTACTATCCCTGTTAATCGGGATTGTGATGAGTGTTTTCACTCCGGAAACCATGCATGAAATTGCACAAGCTAGCGTCGATGCTCCTGTTAATCCTTTAGGTGATATAACAACCTTAATTGCTTTTATAGCAAATCAATATTTTGGGAACTTTGCCCTCATCTTTGCCATGATTTATTCCGTTATTATTGGAAATAAGCTAATAGCCGATCAAGTAGATAAAGGTAGCATGGCCTTTCATTTGTCATCTCCTATTACAAGAACTCAATACACCTTTACAAGCATCATCTTTTCTATTTCTACACTAGTGGTAATATTTGGGCTAATATTTGTTGTAGGATACGGTGTGTCAGAGTTAATCCAGTCTGGTGAGTTACCAGTAAAGAAGTTCTTCATTCTAACGTTAGGGTCTTTGATACTGAATTTAGCAATTAGTGGTATTAATTTTTTTGCATCTTGTTTATTCAATCGTTCGAGCCATTCCCTTGCCCTTGGTGCAGGACTTACGGTGTTTTTCTTTGCTACGAATATGCTTTCTGGTATGAGTGACAGTCTGGAAATCCTTAAAAATGTTACTATTATCACTCTCTACGATTCCAATGCCATCATTCAAAGTGGAAGCTATGGTGTTCAATTGATCATACTTGTTGGGTTAGCACTTGTCCTATATTTAATTGGGATACTCGTCTTTAAACGAAAAGATCTACCATTGTAATGTCTTTCTAACTACTGAAAAAATATAAGAATTAAGAATTGGTTTGTGTAAGCACTTATATGTATTAAATTTGTTCAACTAACTGGCACTTTAGTTGAAGTTCAAAGAGTTGCTTAGGCAGCTCTTTTTCTAATTCAAGTAAATTGAAGTTTAGTTGAATTGAATAATGAAAGGACTTTATTGAAGATTAATCGAATACATAAATACAAATAGTATTTGAGGTATAAATAATGTATAACTTTGAAAATGAGATTAAACAAATTAACAATAAACAACTAGATGATTTTTTTGGGAGTGACTATTTTCATGATGGATTTATTCTATCCATTGATTCGATTGATGAAAATACAGTGCAAATGAGATTTGCTTGCGAAAGAGAATGGGGAAACCAACAGGCTGAAACTGATAATTGGTTTGATAGTATCTTAAACGAGGATTATCAATACAATGTTTATTTTAAGGATTGTATTTATTTAAATATGGAAATTAATGATTTCCCCATGGAATATTTAAATGGAAGATTTAAGAATAGTGCTAAATTAAAGCTTTCGAATAAAGAAAGTGGTAAATCAAATTATCATTTAAGAATGCAAATAGCTAGTGGAGGCTTTATTGATATTATATTTAGTGACTTTTCAATTCAAAAATTGAGGGGTGACAATCCTACATTCGAATATGGCATATTAAGTCATTTCAATCATATATCCAGCCGATTTGATCCCACTTTAGAAATTTCAGAAATACGTAAAATTAGTGTCGATGAAAACAATTTTAAAAGAGGTTGGGCTATCGTTCACCTTTTCAATTTAAATGATAATTTTGCATATGAAGCTGCTGTAAAAGCTTTGGATTCTGAAGCAGATGATGAAAAAATTGAAGCGATTTTTGTTTTAGGTCAAATTGGTGGAGTTGAAATAATTCCTAAATTGTTTACCTCATGGACAAAGACTGACTATCCAATTATGAAAAGGCATATTTTGGATGCAATTGAAAAGATTATTGAAAGGAAAAAGTAGAATCACATATACAACTAACTGGCGCGTTAGTTCAATAAGATCACGAGTCGCTAATGCGGCTTTTTTAATTGAATTTAATGGCAGTTTAGTTGAACAAGAGATCTAATTATATGTTAAAATTTGGTAATAAAAGTGGATTTTAATTAGTAGGTTTTTTCAAAGTATCCATTTGAATTCTTGGAGGTAAACATGAAAAAATCCATTAACATCCTAATTATATGTATTATTTTTCTATCGATAGTAACATCATGTGAGCGTTCTTACTATTTTAAGCATGCGAAAAATACTGATTTATCGAATGAGCAAGTTGAAGGTATAAAGCTTGATGAAAAAATGGATGACGAATTTATAGAGAAACATGGTGTGCCTGTAAAACATATGGAAACTGACCAGCATACTTATTACCGTATTAAAAATAATATCATTGCGATAGATAAGAAAAGTCATAAGATTACCCGGATTACATTCAGTAGCGAAGAAACGAAAACATCAAAAGGTATTCAACTAAATGATCCTATTGCCAAAGCGATTAAGGCATACGGAGATACGTATTACGAGCGAGTGGAGCAGGGAACGGATATCATTGGTTATGTAGATCATAAAAAAGGTTGGACTTTGGAATTCTGGCTTGACAATAAAAATATTCTAATTATACGACTAGACGTAAAATCGATGGAATAACCTATTGCCGATAAGCTTATAAACTAGTTTTGTATATATAAATTTCTTATTCAACTAACGAGCGCATTAGTTCAACATCAAGAGTTGCCAATGGCAGCTTTTTTTTATAGCACTTTCTGACAGCTTAGTTTAATAAGACAAGGGTAATTTTAGATTTAAGTAGAATTTATTTTATAGAAAGTTTAGAAAGTGAGGGAATAAATTGATTAGGATTAAATCAAATTCCAATAAATTTAATAAAGAACTTATAAAAAAAATTGAACATAAATTAAGTATGACTTTTCCGGTGGAATACATAAATTTTTTGCAAAAATTTAATGGGGGTGTACCTGAAGAAAATACGGTCGAATTAGAAGAATCACCTTCATTTATCATAACTTCTTTTTTCGGAACAGAGTTAGAAACGTATAATGATATATTGTGTTGTTTTAAAACTTATAGTGGGAGAATACCAAATGGATGTATTCCTATCGCTAGTGCTGAAGGCGGAAATATAGTTTGTCTTAATTTAAGCCAAGATAAATATGGATATATATATTATTGGGACCATGAAGAGGAATTGATGTTTGAAGAAGGTAATATGAAATTAGAGGACTTATATTTTATTTCAACATCCTTTGATAAATTTCTAAATATGATAAAGAAATATAATTTAGATGACGAAAATTTAAGTGGTTATAAAGTGGAAGAAGTTTGGATTGATCCTGAATTTTTAAATGAATATAAAAAAAATAAATAGGTCTTATTAAACTAACGAGCGCTTTAGTTGAACAAAGATGGACTGCTTCGGCAGTTTTTTTTATTGCACTAACTGGCAGTATGGTTGAATAAGGTTTTACTTAATTTATATGTGAAAATAATATAAAATTGAAGGGCCAACCCTGAAATCTTTTAAAGGAGAATTAATTTTGTTAAAGCAAAAAATAGGAATTATTTTATGTCTTATCATTCTTTGTATTTATTCATATCAATTCATGACAAAGGATTCTGACTCACACATTTATGGAGATGATAAAGAGTCCATTGTAAAAGCTATTCAATTAATTGAACAAGATAAAAGTAAGGAAGAAATAGAAATTTTAAAGATTATTGATATTAAGAATGATCGAATAGTCGCTTATCTTTATAAAAACGGTCCTGGATTTATTCAATTCACAAAAAAATTATCAGGAAATTATTTAGTTACAGATAACAGTAACGGTTCAGATAATCCATTGGAACCTTATGTTCTTGATATAGATAGCGATGCTTCTATACAAATGCTACTCCTTGTAAATAATGAGGATAATAACATATCTAAAGTAAAATTAAATGTAAATAATCAAACAATAGAAAAACAAATAAAGGTCGGGCAAAAATCCTTTTCAATATCTAAGATTCCTAAGTCTAACAATGATAATTATGATTTTAAATATGAATAATGATCCTTATTCAACTAACGAGCGCGTTAGTTTAATAGTTGATCGACAATATTGTCGATCTTTTTTATTGATTAACAGGCTAATTGAATAAATTGAATCACTATTGTTTCATAAAATCATTGATCATTTCATCTCTATCTTTATGATAAAATGGAAATAAATGGTTTTTTTAGGAGGTAGCTATTGGAATATTTTATTGGTTTTATGGTGGTGTATGTTAATCCCATTTTATTAGCATTTCTATTTGCAGATATAGTTGTCTTAATCAAAAAAATTAAGAATAATGAGAGCACATTTTTTTATACTTTGGTAGGTTCTATCATGTTCGCCACTCTTGTTTGGACGTTTTATCTGAACAATATACCTCCTCATTAATATTAGGACTACTTTCCTTGCAAGTGTTATATTGGTTTATTAGATTGTTTAGGCTATAGAGAAACTTACACCCTAATGCAACTAACTGGCGCGTTAGTTCAACAAGATTATGAGTCGCTAATGCGGCTTTTTTTATTGTGCTAAATGGAAGTTTAGTTGAACAAGAAATTGTTAAAATAATGCAATTTAAGAGTAATTAAGTAAATTCTCTTTAAAGATGTTAAATTAAAAATAATATGTTTAAAGCATCTTAAGGAGTTTTCAAATTGAAAAAATGGAACTTTTTGAAAAAATTGATAGCTTAATGGTTGAGATGTAACTGAGTTAGATATGTATAAAAAATTAAAGGTGATCGGAAGTACAAAAATGGTAAAATGTAAATTTTATAAGAAATTGGTTTCAGATTTATTTCTACTTTTTGCTGTGTCTTTTTCCGCATTAATGATTTTTGGAATAATTCCAGAAATTTCGGTAATTGGTGTCTTATTAATAATTGTTTTTACCATAATTATTTGGAATGCTATTCTTAGATTTATTGAAAGCTCAACTAAAATAACTGGTAAAATTAGTATATCTACAAGTAAGAAAATACTAAGTTTGATCAAGGTTTGTACTATGATAATTATGCTATACCCAATATTTTTTGCCTGAAAATATAAAAATTATGACATGCAAACAATTACGAAACATTGTTTAGCAAGCTAAAATGAAGTAGGTACTTTAATTGTCTCAAATTACGAAAAAGCTAATACTTGAATTCAAATTTAATGAATCCTTGTTCAACTAACTGGCGCGTTAGTTAAAGACTACGTTACACATTCCAGTTTGATTTTTATTGGAATAAAGAGTAGTTAGATAGAAAAGTAAGTGTTATTTTTAATAAAGAGTTCATCAAATAATACTGAGGTGTGCAACAATGAATAAGGAACAAAAGATTATAATCTTAGGAACTATGGGCCCATTATTAATAATGTTTATTATATTGATTTTAAGTAGCTTGCATCATCCTGATAAAGGATTTTTGTGGGAATGGTATTTCAATAGCTAAGAAAAATTAAGAGTTGCTTAAGCATCTCAAATTCTTATTGAACCATCGTATGCTTTAGTTGAATAACAAAGTGAAGATTATATAGAAGTAGATGATTTACGTATACCAAAAAATAATATAATTATAGTTATAGGAGTTTTATGGAAATAAAAATAATTGCAGAAGCATATAGGTTAGCATTATCGTTGGGGTTTTGTAGAGTTGAAGATGTAATTAAGTGGGTTGACAATCAAATCGAGAAAATGGAGAAACCACCATATGAGATCATTGACATTTCCTTACCTACTCATGATAAACCTGTTGATGTTTGTTTGAAATTGTTACTTGTCAAAGGGGATATTGATGAAGAATTATCTATAAAAATCACCTTGGGGTTATTGCAAAGATATCTAAATGAAACAGAGGATTATAAAAATGTATCTATATGGCTATATGAATTATATGTACATATCCCTAAAAATTGTGATTTGCTAGTAGAAGAAATCGTGTATATAACAAGTGCAGTTGAATTTGCTGAAGAACATGATCCTGGGAGATTATCTGAGGCAGTCAATGAGTTGAAAATATTTTTAAGTCAATTTCAAAAATTTACTAATTTTATACCAAGTTAATAAATTAACGTAAAGTATATTTAATCGCTAAAAATATGGTTTCTAATTTATTATATAACACTTTTATACAATAGTTCTTGTTCAACTAACTGGCGCGTTAGTTGAACAAGAAAGGGCTACATTTTTGTAGCCCTTTTTCTATTAGGTGTAAAAGTAAGTGAATGTTTTTCCGGAAGTTTATGAAAAAAGTCTTCATATTATCAATAATAAAATAAATGTTCCGGAGGATTATGAAAAAAGAGATTTAATAATAGCTGATATATTAACATCGCATTCCGGAAGATAATGAAAAATCACAGATTGTTGTGATTTTTCATAATTAACCGGAATTTTGTCAAAAACATCCGGAATATTTTTCATAATCTTCCGGAATGGAAGTAAAAACAAAAAAAAGGAACGTATTTCTTAACGAAATATATTCCTTTTTTTATATTTCCTTATTATTCAAGTATTTGGCAGAATAGTTGCATATGAAAAGGATCTCTTAAATAATAAATGTAAACAGAATTCTAATAATGAAGGTGTATATATGGATTTAGTAACTAAACTTAATAACAAAAAAATGTTAATAACTGAGATCCCAAAATGGGGTAATTATTTACGTTATAATTGGGAGTTGAATTTTGCAAATAACCTTAGTATTTCTGAGAAAAATAACATTTTCTTAGATGCTTACTTATGGCATATATTTAGTTGGGAAAAAGTCAATTGTATTAAAGGGGTTCAGGCAAATAATGAGTTTGATAAAATAAAGAAAAAAAGTTGCTATATTTTCTATCAGCACTCTAATTATGCAATGATTATTGAGAATGCAAATAAAATTAAAGCAGCAGACTTTATAGATGAAGAGGATGTTTATGTAGTAGATAGTGATTTTAATTGGACATATGTAAAAACACATGGAGAAGATTTTGGTCCTTACTTTAAATAAAAAGTATATATTCTTTAAAAGGTGAATTTATACAACTAACGCTTGCGTTAGTTGAACAAGATCCCGATTCGCTAATGCGGCTTTTTTTTTCGACTAAATGGCAGTTGAGTTCAATAAGTATTACTTTTAATCTGTTTCATTTATGAAATTAATCCTAGTTAAAAATTCTACCTTAACTCACAATCGAATAACATTTTATAAAGTTATTTTTTATAAGAAGAGGTGATATTTTTGCTTCAAAAATTACTGCTTTCAAAGGAGCAAATGATTTACATAATCCAAAATGGATTACAGAAATCGAAGTCCCCAAAGCATGTAACCGTTATAGGTGCAGGAATTTCTGGTTTAGTTGCTGCTTCACTCTTAATAGAAGCTGGACATCAGGTTACCATTATTGAAGCAAATAACAGAATAGGTGGGAGAATTTACACAAAAAGGGAACCTTTTATTAACAATCAATATATAGACCTTGGTGCAATGCGTATTCCTTCATTTCACTACTTAGTTATCGAATATATAAAAAAATTCAATTTACAAGTAAATGAATTTATAAATAGCACTCCTAATGATCTGATTTACATCAATAATGTATTAACAAATGCAAAAAATTATGAAACAAATCCAGACCAATTAATGTTTAATGTCTCGCCAAGTGAAAGAGGAAAAACTGCATCAGAATTACTTTTATCAGCAGTTGGTCCAGTAATTGATTTTATAAATCAAGATCCTGATAAAAATTGGGATATCGTTATTAAACAATATGATCATTATTCAATGGCTAACTTTTTAAAATATAACCCTGTGGGTGTATCCTTATCAACTGAAGCAATCGATATGATAGAAACGATGGTTGGATTAGAAGGATTTTCTGAACTTGCATTTACTGCAATATTAAGAGAAGTTTTAGTACTCCTAACAAAGGATTTAAAACTTTATGAAATTTCAGGTGGTACAGATCATCTAATTAATGGATTTTTACCACAAACTAAAAACAACATTATTACGAATCAAAGAGTAAAAAAGATTATACAACAAGAATCAAAAGTAACGATCTATACAGAAAATCAGATACTGAATACTGAGCATCAACTTACTAGTGATTTTGTAATTTCAACCATTCCCTATACTTTATTGAATTTCGTCGATTTACTTCCTTTTGAATCTGTTTCATATAATAAGAGGAAAGTTATAAGGAAGATACATTATGCAAATTCAACTAAAATAGGTCTTCAATTTAAAACAAGATTTTGGGAAAAATATGGGTTGCATGGTGGAAAAATAACAACTGATTTACCAATTAAGTTTGCCTATTTTCCAAGTCATGGTCAAGGGATGTCTGACGATACAGGGATTATGTTAGCTAGCTACACATGGGAAGATGATTCTAGTATCTGGGATAATATGACACAAGCAGAACGGATAAAAATTGCTTTGAATGATCTCTCATATATATTTGGAGATCAAGTGTTTTCAGAGTTTTTAATAGGATATTCACATAACTGGTCACAATTTCCTTATTCTGGAGGAGCTTTTGTCATGTATAAACCAGACCAAATAAAAGAATTAGGGCAATATATTGGTACACCAGAAGGGAGAATTCATTTCGCTGGATCTCATTCATCTACTACACCAGGTTGGATTCAAGGTGCGATTGAAGCAGGTGTTAGAACAGCGTATGAAGTTAATAATAGATAAGTTTTATTTAAATATTAAGAGATGATTTTCTTATTCAACTGATATGAACGAAACTGTCAAATTACCATACCCAAATGGTTTAAAAATTAAGGTTTTGCCTGTTTTTAGACAGACTTATTCTAAGTCTACCAACTTAGCTTTCAAAAATAAGATTACTAAATCTGTGTGAAATACCTTTCTAAAAAATTAAGAAAAGTAGTATTTAGTTTTCAAAGATAGAGAATTTCTACCCTTAAAACCTTGGCACGAAGGCAAAAAAATTAACGGTGGTTTACAGTCTGATATGCGTGGGTTGGTTACCACATTTCATT